>OFFF01000526.1_pt1 | contig 28753 bp, 26 predicted proteins | sample 1521301 | NCBI WGS metagenome assembly OFFF01 (sample SAMEA3504101, study PRJEB24116) | mouse gut metagenome | biome: mouse gut; feature: mouse-associated habitat; material: faeces | place: Denmark | collected 2011
GTGCAGGCTGCACAAATCGAGCTTTTTAAGGTGTAAAATCAGCGGAAGTTAACATAAAAAAGGTTAGGAATGTTCTCTCGAAATCACCGTTGCAGAAGTTGGGCAAATATTCTTTTAGTATATACATTTTCCAAACAGCGGGCATGTGTATATGTTATTTTGTATACGAAATAATTGGTGTCAACGACTGGTATATGACATTCAGTTTTATAACAAGTATAATATTTGTGATTGTCTTTGGAATAGTTATGTATTTTATATTTGAACAGCCTATAAACAGAATACTAAAAAAATGGGAGGAAAAAGCAAATGAGAAAGACCAGACCGTATTTGATTGCTGAAATAGGAGTGAATTTTTATGATACTGCCCATGTGTTGGGGATTGCTCCGCTTGATGCAGCAAAACTGTACATTGATAAAGTGGCTGAAACGGGAATTGATTGTGCAAAATTCCAGTCATATAAGGCAAAAACTATTGTCTCGAAGAACTCACCGGCTTATTGGGACATGACCAAAGAACCAACTAAGACACAGTATGAGTTGTTCCTTAAGCATGATAGTTTTGGGGAATCTGAGTATCATGAATTGAGTAAATATACACATTCCAAGGGAATTGACTTTACATCCACTCCATTTGATTATGAATCGGCGGATTATCTGGAAGATATGGTAGATTTCTATAAGATTTCTTCTTCAGATATTACAAATCTGCCATTTATACGCCATATTGGTGCTAAAGGCAAACCAGTGATTTTTTCTGCTGGTGCAGCTTATCTTTCCGAGGTGGATGAGGCGGTGCGGGCTTTAAAAGAATCTGGATGTAGGGATATTACAGTTCTTCACTGTGTTCTTTCATACCCGACCATTCCGAAGAATGCAAATTTGCGTATAATTGAAACATTGAAGAATGATTTTCCGGATATTACAGTAGGTTTCAGTGATCATGTTGCTCCAGATGATACAATGATGACTCTTGCCACGGCCTATCTGCTTGGTGCGGAAGTAATTGAAAAGCATTTTACATTGGATAAGTCATTACCAGGAAACGATCATTATCATGCGGGTAATCCAGAAGACTTCAAAAAAGCAATTGCAAACTTTAAGTGGATTGACCTTATTCTTGGAAATTCAGAAAAAACAGTTCTTGATTGTGAAATGGTTCCCAGAAGAGAGGCGCGAAGATCATTGGTTCTTACACGCAACATGAAAGCAGGAGAGGTTATTGCAAAAGAAGACTTGATGCCTAAACGTCCAGGAACTGGTATCTCTCCTATACATATAGATACAGTAGTTGGACGTAAAGTTAATAAAGATTTGAATGAAGATACTATTCTGACCTGGGATATGGTGTAGTGAAAATACCCAATTCAATAATATGAACTTGCTGAGAAACAATTTATGAAAAGGGGTTGACAAGATGCAATCCAATATGCAAAATCTGACAGACAGACAGACAGACAGACAGACAGACAGACAGACAGACGCTATCATTCTATAGATTTTGTCAAAGGAATATGCATCTTATTCATTATTATAACTCATTACACTTGGGAGGAGGCTGAAAGGCTAAAATATTTATTTCCTTTTTGGATAGATATGGCTGTCCCAATTTTTATGGTTGTATCTGGCTTTGTTTATACGAAGTCATTCCAAAAAAATCATATAAATACAATAGAAAACGCTTATAGAGTAGATTCTTTTTTGTGTAAGATTATCAGGTACAGTGTTCCTTTTATCATGGTATTTATGCTAGAGGAAATAGTAGGTAATGTAACTGGAGCAGTTCATCATAATATTACGCAAATTGGTGTTTTGTTTTTGAAAGGTGGCTTTGGACCGGGAAGTTATTATTATCCCATAATGATACAGTTCATTTTCTATTTTCCTGTGCTATTTGGTATTATAAAAAAATATAATTTTAGCGGACTCATTCTTTGCGCCTTTATCAATTTATTTTATGAAATTCTTAAATATTCTTATGGAATGAATGAGGAATGCTATAGGCTATTGCTTTTTAGATATACATTACTTATTGCCTACGGATGTTATCTGGCAATGGGCAATTTTAATAGACATAATATATTATCTGTAATATGTATGTGTATTGGAATTACATATATTATTATCTGTAAGTATATGCGGATTGTACCGCTTATTACTAATTTTTGGACTGGTACAAGTTTATGGGCCTGTTTGTTTATTATCCCAATTTCAGCACCGATTATTCTAAATAAGGCAAGCAATCGTTTTGTAGAAACTTTAGGACGTGCTTCCTATGATATATTCTTGATTCAGATGGTTTATTATAATGGTGCTGGCTTTATATATAGCCTTGTAGATAAACGATGGATGCAGCTGCTGATAAACATTGTTATTTGTGTTTCTATGGGGTTAATATTCTATTGCATTGAAACACCGATTACCAAAACAATAAATGACAAGGCATATGGCATATGGCATAACTATGGCAAACAGTATCGATAAATATTGTCAGAAAAGGTATACAGGAGTTGTCTTTGGAATGGACAGCCTGAAAATGGGTGCACACAATAAACAATGGGGTAAGTGTAAAAGTGTGTTTTACGTCTACCTAGGGCTTGAAAAAGCCATCCCTCCAAATATTATCGGGGAAGCATATGATAATCCTGAAGGGATAATCCATTGGATACTATAGATTGAGTATGGCACCCTATGAATAAAGTGAGGAGGAGTACTATGGGCAAAAAAGTGTTCACTGACGAAGAGATGGAGATGCTGCGGAACAATCCGTATACATATTCAGTCACACCATCCACCCTATACTTCACAAAAGAATTCAAAGAGCTCTTCTGGCAAGAATACCAGAAAGGGGAGGTTCCCCGCCAGATTCTTGATAAATACGGCTATCCGGCAGAAGTGCTCGGCAAAAAGCGAATCTGGGGGATTGCTCATAACATAAAAGACCAGTATTATAGCGAAGAAGGACTCCGCGAGGGCTCCCTGAAAAAGAGTGCTTCTGCCAACAATAGCAATGAAATCACAGAGGAGACTGTCAGGCAGCTTCAGGAGGAAGTCCGGCAGCTCAGGCAAGAAATTGAGCTCATTAAGAAAATTTCCTCGTGCAGCACGACCGGGGAGTAGGCTCTTTTTTGTTACGGTTGTAGCTTTGATGACCCAAACGCTTTCAGGAGTTCTGTCCTATCAAAACATGCTTGCCTTGGAACGCAAAACCGTATTTCCTGATTCGCGCTGCCGGTATTCCTTTCGCCTCAAGGGCAGTGGCGTACTGCATGCGGTCAATCTGGTTCAGGGCGTCCTGTATGGTATCCGCAAGTGTCTTTTCGCCGTTTTCGGAATCCAGGACCTTAAACTCGATAATAATTGCATCTTTTTCACAATCTGGCTGTGCGCTTCCGTTTGCCTGGCAAGGCTCCAGCATGATATCATAGCGACCAAAACCACTTTCACGATTGGAAGTGATAGTATAGCTTCCACGAAGCTCTACCAGGAGTCCGAGGACGAAGCCATGGTAGAAGCGCTCCGGCTCTGTCTCTTCGGAAGGCTTGTTCCCGCTGTCGAAAAAGCTGATGGTATCCATTGCGACCCGGTTCATATAATGATTCATCTCCCGCAGGTTTCCGTTCAGAAGCGCCTTTACGAAACCGTTGTAGGACGGGGCGGATTTTGCAAACCATCCGCGAATGATTCTCTGGAACATGGAGAGCACTTCCCGGTTGGTGAGACAGAGACGGTACTGCTCGTTGCCGCTTTCTGTGTCGAACCAGTGTTCCTCCGCTCTCAGGTAGCCACTGGCCAGCAGCAGGCTCCAGATGGCATCTTCATCATTCTCCAGCTGGCTGAATACAATCTGCTCATCGATTTGAGACGTAAAGGAGTGGCCTTTGAGTAGGCCTTCCATGGTCGTTTTAATCCTTTCGCTCCCTTTCTGAACCAGCTTCCCGACCAGGCTGTTGGAGCTGGTGTTTGCCCAATAGGCAGAGAGATTTCCTGTCTTCATATAGTTCAATATGGACCAGGGGTTATAGATATCCTTTTGGTTTCCGAAAGTGAATCCATCGTACCATTTCTTGACATCAGCTTTTCTGTCCGCCAGTCCATATTCCTCCAGAGCGGCAAATACTTCAGCTTCCGTAAAGCCAAAGCAATCGGAATACTGTGCGGACGTGGTAGACACTATGTTTAGATTGTTCAAATCTGAGAAAACCGATTCTTTGCTAACCCTGGTAATCCCCGTCATAATGGCCCGCTCCAGGCTTGGATTGGTCTTAAAGGTAGCATTGAACAGACTTCTGGCGAAAGTTATCATTTCTTGCCAGTAGCCATGGACCCAGGCTTCTTGCATGGGTGTGTCATATTCATCCAAAAGGATAATGACTTTTTTGCCGTAATAACGATAAAGATAATTTGACAGGGCGTTCAGGGAGCCTGTGGCCAGGTAATTTTCCATCTCTGCAGAGATTTTTTGGAAGTGCTCTTTCTCGTCCCCATTGAGACAGCCGCTTTCCGGTAGGAAGTCATATTTATTATAGACATTCCGGATAATCTGGCAGATTTGCTTTCTGGTGTCCGAAAAACAGCATTCTTTCACTGAGGCAAAGGACAGACTTATGACCGGGAAAGTGCCCTGGAGCTTGCGATATTTGTAATCCTCTCCCAGAGGATTTTCTCCGTCAGGGGATTTTGCCTGCCAGATGGAAAGTCCCTCAAATAAATCTCCTCTGTCGGCGTATTCCAGAGAAAAGAACTGCTCCACCATGCTCATGTTCAGTGTCTTGCCGAAACGCCTGGGGCGGGTGATGAGGGTTACTGCATCGCCGCTCTCCCACCATTCGCGGATGAAAGGTGTCTTATCGATATAAAACAAATGGTTTTGTATTATCTGGCCGAAGTCCTGATGCCCGATGCCCACCGTTCTTGCCATGCCGTCACCTCCATGAAGAACTCGAAATAAAATTCTAATTTTTGGAACATACTTTGCTGTAAAAAGCTCAGCATATTTTCAGGGGGAAGCCTACCAAAAAGATTTGGCGGAATCACTCCGCCCAGACATCAAGAGGTTTCCTCCCATATTTCCGAAGCGCATATAGAGGACTACCAGCACCCAGATGCCGATGAATTCAAAATACAGTGTGGCAGTGACAAGGACATCGGAACCTGTCATGAAAGGAATGAATTCCAGCAGCACCCCAAGCGTCTGCCCGAACAATATGAGGATCAATGTGACGGCATACAGCAAGGGCGCGGTATCGAATATCCCGCGTTTCATCGGGTTTTGCTTTGTTTCCGGGGTTTGTCCGTTTTCTTCCGTCTTCTCGAAATTGTCCATTTTAGTATTCCTCTTTCTTGCTGTTCCCAAGTATATCACTGATTCACTGCCCTGGCAAGCTGTTTTGTGAAAGTTAAAAATGGTCTTTCTTCCTATTCCCATATTGACAGAAATAAAAGCGGAGTGTACGATAGCCTGAGAAGTTCCGCTCTCTCCGGATTCAGAAAAAATGCCGCCGCAATCCGCAGCAGGCGTGAAGAGAGCCGGAAGGAAGAGAGAGGAAATACCCAAATGGAAACAAACTACCAGAAGACAATGTACGCCTGTTTCATCGGATATATCGTGCAGGCCATCATCAACAACTTTTTCCCGCTGCTGTTCCTGACCTTTGAGGATACTTATCAGATTCCCCTGAGCCGGATAACCATGCTGATTACGATCAACTTCGGCATCCAGCTGTTGGTGGATCTGCTGTCAGCCGGATTCATCGACAGGATCGGATACAGGGCCGCCATCGTGATCGCCCATATCTTTGCGGCTGCCGGGCTGCTGGGGCTGGCTGTGCTGCCGGAGCTGCTGCCGGACGCCTACACAGGGCTTCTTGCCTCTGTGGTCATATATGCCCTGGGCGGCGGGCTGATTGAGGTGCTGATCAGCCCCATCATGGAGAGCTGTCCTACCAGGAACAAAGAGAAGGCCATGAGCCTGCTCCATTCCTTTTATTGCTGGGGGCATGTGGGCGTGGTGCTGCTTTCCACCCTGTTCTTTCAGGTTTTTGGCATCGGGAACTGGAGGATATTGGCTTGTATCTGGACGATTGTGCCCATATGCAATGTCTTTATCTTTGCCAGGACGCCCATAGCGGCGCTGGTGGCGGAGGGCGAGACCGGAATGACCGTGCCGGATTTGTGCAGAAACAAGATTTTCTGGGTGCTCATGGTGATGATGCTCTGTGCAGGGGCCAGCGAGCAGGCCGTGAGCCAATGGGCCTCCACCTTTGCGGAGAGGGGACTGGGCGTCAGCAAGACGCTGGGCGACCTTGCGGGTCCCATGGCCTTTGCCGTGCTGATGGGCAGCGCCAGGGCCTTCTACGGGAAGTTCGGGGACAGGATCGATCTGGACAGGTTCATGATGGGAAGCGGGCTGCTCTGTGCCGTTTCCTATCTGTGCATCTCGCTGTCGCCGTTGCCGTTTCTTTCTCTGGTGGGCTGCGGCATCTGCGGGCTGTCGGTGGGGATTATGTGGCCGGGAAGCTTCAGCAGGGCTTCGGCATCGATCAAAAACGGCGGCACTGCGCTGTTCGCCCTGCTGGCGCTGGCGGGGGATTTGGGCTGTTCTGCCGGCCCCACGCTGGTGGGATATGTCTCCAGCATGGCGTCCGGGGACTTTAGGAAAGGGATTCTGGCAGCAGTGATTTTTCCGGCGCTGCTGATTGCGGGAATCCTTCTGTTGAAATCCTTCAGGACTTCATCCGGGAATCCATGAATACGACATGGTGTCTTCCGGCTGGCCATATATGGCTCCGCGGTAAGCCGGGAACTGTCTGTGGCCATACTGTCTGCGGCCATGGCATGGTTACTGCGGAAGAGAGCTTCCGGGAGGGCGGCGGGCAATAGGCCGATGGAGCGATAGGACGATGGAGCGATAGGGCGATGGAGCGATGGGTCGATGGAGCGATGGGTCGATGGAGCGATGAGCCGATGGAGCGATAGGGCGATGAGCCGATGGAGCGATGGGTGATGGGACGATGAGCGATAGGACAGGAGGATAAGGGCCGGATTTGACAGCCTATTTGACGGTTCGGCGAGATTATTGGCTTGACAGTGCTAACTTGCAAGGATACAATGGAAGGACAAAAAGAAGAGGAGAGTATCAGTATGGACAGATTAAAAGACAAAGTAGCAATCGTCACCGGCTCCACCAGCGGTATCGGCATCGGCATTGCGAAGACGTACGCGGCGGAGGGCGCTAAAGTGGTGGTCTGCGGCCGGAGGGTGGAAAGCGGCGAGGCTGTGGCGGAGGAGATCCGCAAGGCGGGCGGCGAGGCTTCTTTCCATGTCATGGACATCACAGAGCCTGCCAGCATCGAGGCTTTGGTGGCGGACACGGTGGAAAAGTACGGGAGACTGGACATTTTGGTGAACAACGCGGCGAATGTAAGCCTGGCTGACGGCCGGGTGGACGAGGTCACCATCGAAATGTGGGACGCTATCTTCGAGAGCGACCTGCGGGGGACTTTCTATGTCATCAAGTGCGCTCTGCCCCACATGATGAAGAATGAAAAGGGCGGCTCCATCGTCAACATCGGCTCCATGGCTTCCTGCAGCGGCGATCTGGGCTCCACGGCCTATGCCTGCGCGAAGGCCGGAGTGGACATGCTCACCCAGTCGGTGGCCCTGCAGTATGGCAAGAGCAATATCCGCTGCAACTGCGTGCGTCCCGGCCTGATCGTGACGCCTCAGAATGAGCCCCGTATCCCTCAGGTTCTGAAGGACATCTTCCTGAGCAATATCATGGTGAACCGCTACGGCTGCCCTGAGGACATCGCCCATGCCTGCGTCTATTTCGGCGCGGACGAGAGCGAATATGTCACCGGCCAGATTATTACCGTGGACGGCGGCCTGAATTCCCATACGCCTACGGTAGCGCAGTTCCGCGCCATCGGCTCCCGCACCTGGTAAAATTATTATGATGTTGGGGTCAAAAGGTTATCAGTGGACAAATTGTTTTAATTGTGTTTGAATTGTACTTTCAAATGGGTAGGCTACCCGATAAAAGTATTGGAATTTGGCAAACAATTTTCCAACAATTAACACAATTTGTGCTTGCATATGGTTTTGACCCTGGCATCATCAACCCTGGCATCATTGTTATTTTCTTATTGCAAATTCGTAGGAATGAATGTATAATGAATCCAAATCTGACGAAAGGTGGTGAGCGGTATGAGACGATACGAAGTCCTGAGGGCCAAGAAGCTGTTTGACGGCAGCGATGTCATACGTGCGTATAGTTACAGAGCAGCGGCAGCAGGGGACAACTATGCCCTTTTTTGGGAAACGGATTGTTTTGTGCGCTGCTCGCCATGTGACAGGATAATCGGGAATACGGCAGATTTATCATGATTTTCCGATAGGGAAATTGGATACGCTGTGTGCGGATTGACGGTCGAAAGCGAATGCCCTGTGCAGACAAAACAGTCTGGACAGGGTATTTTTATGCCCCAAAAAGGGCTTGTACAGCAATGCCGCGATGGCGGAAGAGAGGAGTCATGATGATTCGTAAATATATGGCGACTGCCCGGATGGCAGTACAGGACAAGACCAACGGGGGAGCATGGTATCTGCTGCCGGATATTGTCATGAAGGTCATATATCTGGTGCCGGTGATGTTTATCTGGCGCTCCCTGGCGGAAAGCGGATATGAGATAGAGATGTCGGTCACGCAGCTTTTGAGCTATACCTATGTCAATGCGCTGCTGACGGACTTGATGGTCGTGGAGACCTGTCTGTCAGCGTGGAATTATGACACGAAAAGCATGGAAATGTTCACGCGTCCCATGCCTGCGTTTGGGCAGGTGATTTCGCGGACGATCGGAGAGTGGACGCCCATGTTGGTTTTGTTTTCAGCGCCCATGTTCCTTGCGGCGCCCCTTTTGGGGATACAGGTGCTGCCGGAGACGCTGTGGGTGGTCCCGTCGCTGGCGCTGAGCGTATCCCTGGGATTTGCCTTTGAGTTTCTGTTCTACTGCGTCACCATCAGGCTTCGCAATGTGGCCTGGCTTACCTATGTCATACGGAGCGCCGTGGTATCTTTTTTCTCGGGGACAGTGATCCCTTTCAAGATACTGCCCTTTGGCATGGACAGATGGATCGACTATCAGCCCTTCGGGAGCCTGGGAGGAGCTTTTTTGTCGTTGTATGTAGGAAGCGCAGAGGTTTCCAGGGTGATTCCGTTACAGCTGTTCTGGAATATCGTAATCTGGACTGCCGCAGCCCTATGGTTCCGGAAATCCAGAGAGAGGATGGTGAGCTTTGGTGGGTAAGGATAAAGGCATGGGATACGGAATGAAAAGATATTTTGGGCTGCTGGGGATATATGCCAGGATGGATCTGGCTTCCCTGACGCGGGACGGGAAGTTCATGGCGGTCGTCATGGCGGCGGACATTATTTCCAATCTATCGTCCATCTCCGGAATCTTCCTCCTGGCATGGAAGCTTGGCGGGATAGGCGGCATGGATCGATTTGAGGTCCTGTTCATGCTGGCGTACGGCAATATCGTGATGGGCTTCCTTAATATGATGGGTGGCTGCAACGCGCTGTTCCCAAGCAGGATCATCGGAAGAGGGCAATGGGAACATATGTTCATCATGCCTCTTCCCTACATAGTGCAGCTGACGGTGGGAATCTTTCCGTTTACCGGCTCTGGCGGCTTCCTGTCAGGGATAGGGATGCTATGGGTGGCGGTATGTCACATGGAGACGGTTCTGCCATGGTGGTGGCCAGGGGCCCTGGTCCTTCAGCTGCTGATCAGCATGGTGGTCGTGGTGGCGTTTTCGTATCTGTTTTCCAGCCTTGCCTTTTATGCGCCGGTACAGTGCGAAGAGATATCCGGCACGGTGGTATATAGCCTGGAGCATACCAGGACGTTTCCGCTATCCGGCATGCCGGTGTATATCAGATATCCCTTGTTGACCATTTTCCCTGCAGGTCTCATGGCGTGGCTGCCTACAAGGATTCTGCTGGGGAAGGCCGCCACATGGGAAACTTTTTATCCCGCGGTATCTGCGCTGCTGGTATCGCTTGCCGCGGCTTATTTTTTCAGGAAAGGATTTAGATATTATGTTAAAAAAGGAATCAACAGATATGTTCCGGGCGGCCACCGTTCCTGACCACATGGCAGGAGAAGGATGCCCTGTGGTCAGTCTGGAGGCAGTGAGCAAGTCGTTTACGCGGTGGCAAAGAAAGGAAGGCGCTTCCGGAAAAGGCGAAAAGAGGGGCATTTTCGGGCAGGAGAAGAAGACGGTGGCTGCCCTTGACCATGTCTCCTTCCGGATTGGGCAGGGGGAGTTCGTCGCCTACGCAGGCCCCAACGGAGCCGGCAAGAGCACCACCATGAAGCTGTTGGCAGGCATGCTGCAGCCTACAGACGGAAAACTGTCCGTACTGGGGATGTCGCCTGAGAAGGACAGGATAGCCCTGATGAAAAAGCTCGGCGTGCTCTTCGGGAACCGGACGGAGCTTTGGTGGGACCATCCTGTGATACAGAGCTTCGAGTGGAAAAAGGTGGTGTGGGACATCCCGGACGCAGTGTACAGGCGGAATCTGGAGATGGTGACGGAATTGCTGGATATGGGCGAAATCAGGAACGTTTTTGCCAGGGAACTGTCGCTGGGACAGCGGATGCGGGCAGATCTGGCGATGATGCTGCTGCATTCGCCGGAGCTGATCTTGCTGGATGAGCCCACCCTGGGGCTGGATGTAGTGGCAAAGCGCCAGATGATAGAATTCCTGAAAAAAATCAATCAGGAAGAAGGCGTGACGATCATGGTGACCAGCCACGACATGGACGATCTGGAGGAGATGGCCCGGCGGATACTGATGATCTCCGGCGGGAAGCTTGCCTTTGACGGAAGCTTTGACGGCCTGCGGGAAATCACGGGGAACCTGACGCGTCTCAGGGTCACCACAGACGGCAGGAAGCCTGCGCTTGAGGGATGCAGGCTCATCAGTGAGGGGCATGGGAGTTTTGAATTCGAAGCGGATTTGTCCCGCCTGTCCATTCAGGGATTGTTGGAAGGGCTGTCCCGGGCTGCCGGAATCCGGAACGTGGAAATCGGGAAAGCGCCCATCGAGCAGGTGATCGCACAGCTGTACCAGGCCTGGGACAGGGCGGGAAGCCCGGGTTCGCTGCCTGGGTGAGACTGACAGATTCCTATTGCTGAACCCGGGCGGCCGCAGCGGGTGAGTGAGACCAGATGACTATAAAAGTTGCTGAACCCGGGCGGCCGCATCGGGTGAGCGGCATGCGATATCCAGCTGCTTTGCAGAGGGCAATCAGCTGGATATCGTACCATGCCGATTTTGACGCACCAGCTTCAGAAAGCACAGAATCTCTGGAAAACCTGGCAAAGCATTTCTTCATCGCCAGTTTCAGTTCATGTGCCGCACGATGCGGTAATACGCCATGGAAGTCCTCTTGTAGCTTACGCTGTACAGCGCCGCGAACACCAGGCAGCCTCCCGCAGTGCAGGCAATCAGCAGGGACATCTCAAAGAAACCGATGGAGCCCAGGAGCATATACACCATGCGCATGCCCACCGCTGTATGGCAGATGGCCCCGATCAGCGGAAGGCCGAACACCATGCTGATCTGTTTCCTGATGGTGCGCCGGATTTCGCCGTCGCTCATGCCCACCTTCTGCATGACCTCGAAATTCTTCTGATCTTCGAACCCCTCCGTGAGCTGCTTGTAATACATGATGATCAGCAGGCAGATCAGGAAGATTGCCCCAAAGAAGATGCCGATGAACAGAAGCCCGCCGTACATGCTTTCCTCATCGCTCATCTGTTCCCGGTAATCCCGGTATTGGGCGAAGCCCGGCTGTCCGCTCGCGTACTGCTCCAGCTCCCGGGAGAAAACGTCCTTGTCCCCTTCCGCCCCCACAGGCTGGAAGCCGTAGAAGTAGGAGGCAGACTGTGTGCTGTCCATAAGGAAAAGGGCGCTTACCCGGCTCATCTGTTCCTCGTCTGCGAAGACAATGAAGTAATCGATTGACAGGAGATTGTTCGGTGTCTTTTTGTCCACTTTACAGGCGGACAGTTCTTCTTTTATCCGATATTCCGCATCCAGGAAGCGGACCGTGTCGAAGGAAAAATCAGGCCCTGTGCTGTAGAGGAGCACTTCGTCAGGGGCAAGCCGCGCTTCCGTTCCTTCCATTTGATTGTATGTGGCCAGGGTCATGAGCTGTATGCTGCTCGTGTTGTCGTGGCTATTGTTCCCTTCTCCCCGAAGCCGGAAAACGTTTCCTTCCTTGATGGGACGGATTTTTACGTAAGTGTAGGCCAGTTCGTCCTGAATCTGAATCTGATGCTGCTCAGCCAGGCCGGCCGTTTTCTGCGTCAGGGCATCCTCGTCCATGATGTCGCTTCCGAAGAAGGAAATCTCGAACTCCCGCCGGAAATTCGAACTCACGATATTGTCCATGTCCAGGTACACCACCACCGTGCACACTGCCGTGATGATGACCATGGTGGAGAAGATGCAGATATTGGACAGGCTGGCTGCGCTTTTCTTCATGCGGTAGAGCATGCCGGAGACAGTGACGAAATTCTCGGAGCGGTAGTAGAATTTCTTCTGTCGTTTCAGGAAGCGCAGGGCGGCGATGCTTCCGGAGGTGAACAGCAGGTAAGTGCCTATGACCACCAGGAACACGGCCAGGAAGAAATCCATGAACACCTTGGATTCCAGCTGGGCCTTCAGGGCCAGGTAGTATCCGCAGGCGGCTGCCAGCAGTCCCAGGATGCTCCAGGGCAGGATGAACCGGGGCTCTTTCTCGCCCTTTCTGGAATCGCTCATCAGCTCTAATGGGTTAGACTTCCCTACCTGGATCAGGTTCACCAACAGGTTCAGGCCTGTGATGAAAGCGTAGAACAGGGCGGTGTCGCTGATTGCCCGAGGGCTGATGGTGAATTCCACGTTCACGGGGAGCTTTGCCAGGTTCAGCAGCAGCAGGAAGACCAGCCTGGAGAAGACCAGTCCCAGCAGGATGGCGGCTGCCAGGATGATGCCGTAGAGCGCCAGGCTTTCCCAGAACATCATGATGCCGATGTGCTTCTTCTCCAGCCCCAGGATGCTGTACAGTCCCAGCTCCCGCTTCCGTCGCTTGATCAGGAAGCTGTTGGTGTAATAGAGGAAAGGCACCATGATGATCTGCAGCAGCACGAAGCCTATGGAGATCAGCACCAGCGTATAGGCCCCTTTGGGGAGGTTGCGCATGACATCGTTCTTCAAAAGCAGGTCGAAGACAAAGAAGGTGAACATGGCAAAAGTGCTGACGAACATGTAGGGAAGGTAGGTGGAAGCGTTTTTGCGGATGTTTGTTATGGCCATCCTGGGCAGGAGGGAAGTGTATTTTCTGGTTCCGGTCTTCATATCAGATGGCCTCCTTTCGGTCAGCGGGCATATGGGCAGGGCTGTCTTTCTGCCCGTTGTCCCGGCGTCTGGCGTTCTCGGTCTGCAGCACGGTCAGGGTGTCGGATATCTTTCGGTACATCTCTTCGTCGGAAAGCCGTCCCCGGTAGATTTGGTTGAAGACACAGCCGTCTTTGATGAAGAGCACTCTGCCAGCCCGGCTGGCGGCCTGGATGCTGTGGGTCACCATGAGGATGGTCTGGCCGTCGGCGTTCACCTGGGCGAAGATGCCCAGCAGCCGGTCGGAGGCCTTGGAGTCCAGCGCTCCCGTGGGCTCATCGGCCAGCACGATCTGAGGGGAGGTGATCAGTGCCCTGGCCACCGCCGTGCGCTGCTTCTGGCCGCCGGAGACCTCATAGGGATATTTCTCCAAAAGTTCTTCGATGCCCAGCTTCCTGGCCAGCGGGGCAAGCCGGCTTTCCATAGTGTCGTACCCGCAGCCCGCCAGCACCAGGGGAAGGAAGATATTGTCCTTCAGGGACAGGGTGTCCAGCAGATTGAAATCCTGGAAGACGAAGCCTAGGTTGTCCCGGCGGAAGGCGCAGAGCTCTTTCTGCCGGATGTCCGCCAGGTTCTTCCCCGACAGGATGACCTGGCCGGAGGTGGGTTTGTCCAGGGATGCCATGATGTTCAGGAGCGTGGTCTTGCCGGAGCCGGATTCGCCCATGATTGCCACATACTCGCCCTGTTCCACGGTGAAGGTCACATCGTCCAGCGCCTGAACTTTGTTGCCACCCAGGCGGGTGGTATATACTTTTTTGAGATTCTTTACTTCTAACAGCGACATATTCGTCCTCCTTATTAGGTTTGGCATCTGCTCTGCCCGGCGCATTCCCGGCATCGAGCCGTCTGCCTTAGGGCTTCCGGAGAGTTCCCCAGGCTTCCGGGATTGGGACGCCGCCGACGGAGATGGGAGCCCGTGGGACGGCGGTCTGGCGATGCCTGATTTCTCCGCGGCCTTCTGTGTCGGCCGCAATATAAGAATACAAAAAAAGGAAATGTATTGCCATCGAACTACCTTACATTTCCTTTCTATAACCTTACGCTTTTGTCATGTTGCGGGAGACGGAAAGACGGGAAGCCAGGGACGGAGAAGATGGCTTTACGCGTCAGTCCCGGATGCGTTCCGCTGCCAGCGGGATGCCCAGGACAATCTTCGTCCCGGCCCCTTCCTCGCTCTCCACCCGGATGGCGATGTTCAGGTGGGTGAGAATCTGGCGGCACAGGTACAGGCCGATGCCTGTGGACTTCTGGTCGAGCCTGCCGTTGTAGCCTGTGAATCCCCGTTCGAAGATGCGGGGGAGATCCTCCGGACGGATGCCTATGCCTGTGTCTTCCAATACGAGAGACACCCTGTCTGTGCCTGGGCCCGGCTGCACGGACAGAGCGATGCCGCCCTGGGGCGTGTATTTGATGCTGTTGGACAGCAGCTGCTCCAGGCAGAAGACGAACCATTTCTCATCCGTCAGGACGGCGCACTCCGTCTTCTGCAGCGTAAGGCCCAGGGACTTGTTGATGAAGAGGACGGAATATTTCCGCACGGCTTTTTTCACCAGGGCGTCCAGACCGTATTTCTGCAGCACCAGGTCGGCGGATAGGCTTTCCAGCCGCTGGAAGGTCAGCACCATGTCCACGTACTGTTCGATTTTGAACAGCTCTTCTTTCAGCAGAAAGCTGTTCCTGTCGTCCCGCCCGGATTCCTCCAGCAGCAGTTTCATGGCCGCGATGGGGGTCTTGATTTGGTGTGTCCACATCATATAATAATCGTTCTGGTCTGCGGATTTGGCTTCCCACAGCCGTTTCTGCCTTTCATGTTGTTCGCAGACGGCCACCAGGAGCGCGGCGTATGCCATGGACATATCCTGGGCGGATTCCGGGTTCCCCTCCGATTCCTGCAGCCATTTCTCTTCGTCCGTCTCCCAGAGCAGCTTGCCGGACTGCTCGAAATGCCGGAAGACCTCTTCCAGCCGTCTGCTTCTGCGGACATATTTCCACCCGTTCCACAGCCCGGCCAGGACCCAGAACACCAGGGTCAGGAGGGCGGCGTAGGAAAGCTTCTCCAGATTTTCGATATGGTATAGACTGCCTACCGTCAGGAACAGGAAGACGGTGAGGAGATATAAAAAAACAGTTCCTTTTTTCTCTCTGAAATAGCGAAGCCAAAGTTTCATGGTCAGTCTCCAATCATGTAGCCAAGTCCCTTTTTCGTCTGGATCAGCGGCCCGGCGCCGCCGCTCTCCAGCTTTTTGCGCAGCCTGGTGACGTTCACGGTCAAGGTGTTGTCGTCCACGAAGCAGTCGTTGTCCCAGAGCCTTTTCATGATGGCTTCTCTGGACACGGTCTTTCCGGCGTTCTCAAAGAGGAGCTGCAGGATTCGGAATTCGTTCTTGGTCAGCTCCAGCTTTTGGCCCTTCACCACCAGGGACGCGTCCGTCAGATCCAGAATCAGGCCCTGGTACTCCATGAGGTTGGTCTGGTCCCGGAAGGCGTAGGTGCGGCGCAGCATGGCCTGTACTTTGGCCGACAGCACTTCCGGTTCGAAGGGCTTGGTGAGAAAATCGTCCCCGCCCATGTTCACGGCCATGACGATGTTCATGTTGTCGCCGGCGGAGGAGACGAAGATGATGGGCACCTGGGAAATCTGGCGTATCTGGGAGCACCAGTAGTAGCCGTTGTAAAAGGGCAGTCCGATGTCCATCAGCACCAGGTGGGGGGAGCAGGCGGCGAATTCCGCCAGAACGTTGCCGAAGTCCTGGACGCAGTTCACCTCATAGCCCCATTTCTCCAGATGGCGTTTCATCTCGCTGGAGATGACGAAATCGTCTTCTACCAGCAGCAATCTGTATGCGGTGCGGTTCCCTGTCCCGATATCCATTGTCCCGGCCTCCTTAATTAAGTTTGGCATCTGCCCCGCCCAGTATCCAGACATGTGGCAGAGAATTTTCGGCCGCAAAGGGAATGCGTCTGTAAATTCTCTGGGGTGCCGTGGGGAGCAAGCGCTGTTTTAAATTCGCTTTTAACACTTCTTAGCTGGACTTTGCTCCTTCCTGTTTTCCAGACAGGGCCTTTTAACATCCCTGCCTATTATAGCTTTTTCGGACGGCGAACGCAAGAGGAGACCTCTTTCACCCGCAAAATGACCGCGAAACAGGTGCGGAATCATGGTAAAAAGCGGATTCTGCTTGATTCTTTATAACATTTTATTGCTATTTATCTTTTTATCAGGTATTATAAAAAGAAATATTTTGTGCCCCGGCGGCTGTGGCCGGAGAGCGCGGCCGGAAATTCTCGCCCATGTCCGGGTACCGGGCGGGGCAGTGCGGAGCTATCGATTACGAGGAAAATGCCGCGGGCTGGAGCCAGGCGGAGGAAAGGAAAGAGGAAGATGGAATTACATATCACATGCATTCCCGGCGACGGCATCGGGCCGGAGATTATTAGAGAAGCGAAGAAAGTATTGGAGAAGGTGGCGGAAACTTATGGGCACAGGATGGTCTTTGAGGATATCCTCATGGGAGGGGCTTCCATCGACGTGCACGGCGTCCCTCTGACGGAGGAGGCCGTGGCGAAGGCAAAGGCAGCGGACGCAGTGCTGATGGGCTCCATCGGCGGCGACACCACGAAATCCCCCTGGTACAAGCTTCCCCCCAACCTGCGCCCGGAGGCAGGGCTTCTGGCCATCCGCAAAGCTCTGAACCTGTTCGCGAATCTGCGGCCCGCGGTGCTCTATGACGAGCTGGCGGCAGCCTGTCCCCTGAAGGAGGAAATCAGCAAGGCGGGGTTCGACATGCTGATTATGCGGGAACTGACCGGCGGACTGTATTTCGGTGAACGGAAAACCGTTGAAGAGAACGGCGTGCGCAAGGCCATCGACACCCTGACCTATGACGAGAACGAAATCCGCCGCATCGCCATCAAGGGCTTTGACATCGCCAGGAAGCGCCGGAAGAAGGTCACCAGCGTGGACAAGGCCAATGTGCTGGACTCCTCCAGGCTGTGGAGGAAAGTGGTGGAGGAAGTGGCGTCGGATTACCCGGATGTGGCCCTGGAGCATATGCTGGTGGACAACTGCGCCATGCAGCTGGTGAAGGATCCGGCCCAGTTCGATGTGATCCTCACCGAAAATATGTTCGGAGACATCCTGTCCGATGAGGCCAGCATGGTCACCGGCTCCATCGGCATGCTTGCCAGCGCCAGCCTGAACGACAGCAAGTTCGGTCTCTACGAGCCCAGCCACGGCTCCGCGCCGGACATCGCGGGACAGGACATCGCCAACCCCATCGCCACAGTGCTCAGCGCCGCCATGATGCTGCGCTACAGCTTCGACCTGGACAGGGAAGCGGATGCCATTGAGGCGGCTGTGAAACAGGTGCTGAAGGACGGCTACCGCACAGGCGATATCTATTCCGAAGGCTGCAAAAAGGTAGGCTGCAGCGAGATGGGCAGTTTGCTGGCAGAGAGGATTGTGAGGAAGTAACTGTCTCGCGGTTCCAGGGAGACAGTTTATGAAAATAGAGCTGAGGGAAATCGATGACAGCAACAGAGCAATTTCCTTCGCTCTAAAGACAGCCCCAGGGCAGGAGGCTTACATTGCTTCCAATGAGGGCTCTCTTCGTGAGGCCCGGGAAGAAGAAAATGCAGGCATTGCAGTTTCTAAATTATATTTCAGAAAGGTGTGAAAAGATGAGGAGTGACGCAGTAAAGACGGGCACCGCGCAGGCGCCCCACAGAAGTTTGTTCAACGCGCTGGGGTATACGGAGGAGGAGAGGAGACGTCCGCTGATCGGAATCGTCTGTTCCTACAATGAGATCGTGCCCGGCCATATGAACCTTGACAAGATTGCGGAGGCAGTGAAGATGGGCGTGGCCATGGCGGGGGGGACCCCCATTATGTTTCCTGCCATCGCGGTGTGCGACGGCATCGCCATGGGACATGTGGGCATGAAGTATTCTCTGGTGACCAGGGATCTGATAGCGGACAGCACGGAGTGTATGGCATTGGCCCATGGTTTCGACGGGCTGGTGTGCATCCCCAACTGCGACAAGAACGTGCCCGGACTCCTGATGGCAGCGGCCCGTGTAAATATCCCCACCATCTTCGTGTCAGGCGGCCCCATGATGGCGGGGCGCGTCCACGGTCAGAAGAAGAGCCTGTCCTCCATGTTCGAGGCCGTAGGCAGCGTGGCGGCGGGCACCATGACTATGGAGGAGCTTTGCGAGTATGAGGAGAAGGTCTGCCCTACCTGCGGCTCCTGCTCTGGCATGTATACGGCTAATTCCATGAACTGTCTGACAGAAGCCATCGGTATGGGACTGAAGGGCAACGGTACCGTTCCGGCGGTTTATTCTGAGCGTATCCGTCTGGCCAAGCATGCCGGCATGAAGATCATGGAGCTGGTTGAGAAAGATATAAAACCCCGTGATATCATGACGGAAGAAGCCTTTCTGAATGCCCTTACTGTGGACATGGCCCTGGGATGCTCCACCAATTCCATGCTGCATCTTCCCGCCATTGCCAGAGAAGCGGGAGTGGACCTGAACCTGGACATCGCCAACGAACTGTCTGCAAAGACCCCGAACCTGTGCCATCTGGCCCCGGCAGGCCCTACCTACATGGAAGACCTGAACGAAGCGGGCGGCGTCTACGCGGTGATGAACGAACTGACGAAGAAAAATCTGCTGAATCTCGACTGCATGACCGTAAACGGCACGTCCATCGGCGAGAACATCCAGAATTGCAGAAACCTGAACCCCGAAGTCATCCGTCCCGTGGAGAATCCCTATTCCGAGACCGGCGGCATTGCCATCCTGAAGGGCAACCTGGCTCCCGACAGCGGCGTGGTGAAGCGCTCCGCGGTGGTGGCCGAGATGCTGGTGCACCAGGGCCCCGCCAGGGTGTTCGACTGCGAGGAGGATGCCATCGATGCCATCAAGGCCGGGAAAATCGTGGCGGGGGATGTGGTGGTCATCCGCTATGAAGGCCCCAAGGGCGGTCCCGGCATGCGGGAGATGCTGAACCCCACTTCCGCCATTGCAGGAATGGGGCTTGGCTCCAGCGTGGCCCTGATCACGGACGGGCGCTTCTCCGGCGCGTCCAGAGGGGCATCCATCGGACATGTCTCCCCGGAAGCGGCAGTGGGCGGCCCCATCGCTTTGGTGGAGGAGGGGGACATCATCAGCATCAGCATCCCGGAGAACCGGCTGGATGTGCTGGTGTCCGATGAAGTCCTGGCCCAGAGACGCGCCAGCTGGCAGCCCAGAGAGCCGAAAGTGACCACCGGCTACCTGTCCCGGTACCGCGAACTGGTCACCAGCGGCAACCGCGGCGCAGTCCTGGAAATCCAGAAGTAAAGGCCCGGCTATCGCTCAGCCGGTGTCTATAGAAATTGCTGCCTATACACAGAGGGAAATCCCTGTGTCAGGTTTCCGATTTCGGAGCGGGGGCGATTGGGGAACTGAAAACTGGAAAGAAGAAAAGGAACACAGGCTCTCGGAATCTTGGAAGCAGCAGGCATCAGGGCTGGACGGCACCTGAAAAAACGGGGGAATCGGCTTCAGGGAGTTCCAGAAAGCAGTGTGATATGCAGTCCGGAGATTCCAAGAGGAAATGGAACAGGCTACAGGATAAGCAATCTGGAGATTCCGAGAGGAAATGGAACGGGCTACAGGATAAGCAATCTGGAGATTCCGAGAGGAAATGGAACAGGCTACAGGATAAGCAATCTAGAGATTCCGAGAAGCTATAATGGAACGGGAAATGGAGGATTTTAATAAATGCAGTTGAACGGATCAGAAATTGTGGTGGAGTGCCTGAAGGAACAGGGGGTGGACACGGTCTTCGGCTACCCCGGCGGCTCCATCCTGAACATATATGACGCCCTGTACAAGCACAGCGACGAAATCAGGCATGTGCTCACCTCCCACGAACAGGGCGCGGCCCACGCGGCAGACGGTTATGCCAGGGCCACCGGAAAAGTGGGCGTCTGCATGGCCACCAGCGGCCCCGGCGCAACCAACCTGGTGACGGGAATCGCCACCGCCTACATGGATTCCGTGCCCATGGTAGCCATCACGGCCAATGTGACCCTTCCCATGCTGGGCAAGGACAGCTTCCAGGAGGTGGACATCGCAGGCGTCACCATGCCCATCACCAAGCATGGCTATATCGTGAAGAACGTGGAAGAACTGGCGGACACCTTACGGCGCGCGTTCACCATCGCCAGGAGCGGCCGTCCCGGGCCGGTGCTGGTGGATATCACCAAGGACGTGACGGCGGCTGTCTGCGAGTACACGCCCATGCCCGCCCAGGAGCAGCACCCCGCCTGCCGCTGTACGAAGGAGGAGCTGGAGCAGGCCGTGGCATACATCCAGGCGGCGAAGAAGCCCTATATCTACCTGGGCGGCGGCGCGGTCATCTCCGGCGCGTATGAGGAAGTGGCGGCTTTCGCGGAACTGATAGACGCGCCCGTGTGCGACACCCTCATGGGGAAGGGGGCTTTCGACGGCAGAAGTGAACGCTATACCGGCATGATCGGCATGCACGGCACCAAGGCCTCCAACCTGGGCGTCAGCCAGTGCGACCTGCTGATCGCCCTGGGGGCCAGGTTCTCCGACCGGGTGATCGGCAATCCCGGGAAATTCGCGGAGCATGCCAAAATTCTCCACATCGATGTGGACGCGGCGGAAATCAATAAGAACATCCGTGCGGACGTGAGCCTGGTGGGCGACCTGAAGCTGGTGCTCCAGGAGCTGAACAGGCGGATTTCCGGACAGAATCACAGGGAATGGATGAAGACGATTGCCGCCTTGAAAGAGAAGTACCCTTTGAAATACGATGACGACAAGCTGTCCTGCCCCTATGTCATAGAGACCATAGACAGGGTCACCCAGGGGGACGCCCTGATCACCACGGACGTAGGCCAGCACCAGATGTGGGCGGCGCAGTATTACCGCTATACCAGGCCCCGCACCTTCCTTTCTTCCGGCGGCCTGGGGACCATGGGCTACGGCCTGGGGGCCTGCATCGGCGCGCAGCTGGGCCAGCCGGACAAGCTCTGCATCAACATCGCAGGGGACGGATGCTTCCGGATGAACATGAACGAACTGGCAACGGCCAGCCGTTACAATATTCCCATTATTCAGGTTATCATCAACAACCACGTACTGGGGATGGTGCGCCAGTGGCAGACCCTGTTCTATGGGAAGCGGTATTCCCAGACCGTGCTGGACGACAGCGTGGACTTCTGCAAGGTGGCGGAGGGACTGGGATGCGAGGCCATCCGGGTGACCACGAAAGAAGAGGTGGAGCCTGCGCTGAGGAAGGCCATCGCCTGCGGGAAGCCGGTGGTGATCGAGTGCCTCATTCCGGAGGACGACAAGGTGTTCCCCATGGTTCCGGCGGGTGCAGCCATCTCCGATGTCTTTGACGGAGACGATTTAAAGAAAAAAAGTGAATGAAAAAGCGAATGATAAAGTTACAATCTGTCGCTTGGATAGGAATTTTTGACACAGTATGAAAAAGATGCTTCGCTTTCTGGTGGTGTTCCTGTTGATCGGCCTGTTCCTGATACTGGGAGGGATGCTGGCGCTGACCTGGTACTACAGCAGCAACTTCCCTGTGAACACATGGATCAACGGCGTCTATTGCACCGGAAAGTCAGTGGAACAAGTAAATGAAGAACTGGTGAGCGCACAGGAGGCATCCGCAATCGTCATTGTGGATGCCGATCGTGTGAATTGGGAAATCGACATGCAGGCGGCGGATGTCCGTCCGGACTTCACGGACGCGCTGAAGGCATACTTAAGACAGAACGCTTCCGTACACTGGCTGCACAATCTGCAGAAGCCCGTTTCAAGCCAATTGACGGCAGAAGCGTATGTGGCGGACTGGGAGAAGCTCCGTGCCGGCCTGGAGGGGCTTCCTTTTGTGGCGGAGGAAAAGGACATGGCCGTGGGCGTCCGGGTCTGCCGGGAGGAGGGCGGATTCTGCCTCCAGGACGGGAACGCCCACCGGCTGAACCTGGAAAAGGCCTCTGCCTATCTGGAAGAGTGCCTGTCCAGGGGCCAGACCACAATCGACCTGCTGGAGGGCGGCTGTTACGAGGATTTTCCGGACAGCGACTCCGACAGGCTCCAGAGGGACATCTGGGCGCAGGTGTGCAGCTTTACGGACAGGGGCAGCAGAATTGTATATGACATGGGGACGGAGCAGATTTCCCTGACCCCGGACATCGTCGCGGGATTCCTGGAAGCGGGGCCGGACGGCAGCCTGTCCCTGGATCAGGAGGGGAAGCTCCAAATCAGCGAGACTGCTGTCCGCGGATGGATCGAAGAGCTGGCGGCGGCCTATGACACCTGCGGCAGCGAGCGGGAATTCGCGGCCACCAGAGGAGAGACGGTCACCGTGCAGTACGTCACCTATGGGACGAAGCTGGACGTGGAGGCGGAGAACGCCTATCTGCTGGAGAAGCTTCGTTCGGACAGCGCCCAGGAGGAGACCCATGTGCCGGCATATGTGCAGCAGGGCTATGTGAGAGGGCTGGACGACATCGGCGGCACTTATATCGAAATAGACATGACAGAGCAGAAGATGTATTACTACGCGGACGGGGAGCTGGCGCTGGAGACGGACATCGTGACCGGCAATACAGGCAGGCGGATGGGGACGCCCCAGGGCATCAATTTCGTCTACGCCAAGCAGCGCAACCGGACCCTCCGGGGGGCGGACTATGAATCCTTCGTGAAGTACTGGGTGCCTGTGAAGGGGAATATCGGCATCCATGACGCCAGCTGGCGTTCTAAGTTCGGCGGGGAAATCTACAAGACCAATGGCTCCCACGGCTGCATCAATACGCCTACGAACATGATGTCCCAGCTGTATGAGATGGTGGAAATCGGGACACCTGTCATTATGTTTTATTGACAGGAATCTGTCTTAAAATCTCCGGAATGGCAGCAGAAGCTACGGGGCCCATATGGGCTCGATAGTCAAATAAGTGTACAAAAGCAAGCATCGGCAGGAAATCTCTTTCGGTGAATATCAGAAAAATGTAAAGCAGAATGTGCCTGGATAAATACATAATGATGGAGAAATTATCCTACAGGAAAGGAAAATGTCTGCGGAAGTAAGGAATTGTCTTGAAATTTTGCGACAGTTTCTAGGCAATTTCATGAATTTTGACGGAATTTAACGATGTACTTGACTAAAGTGTCCGGAAAGGGTATTCTATACCTATTCTGTACCTATGCGCTGAAAGGGAAGAGATGCATATACTGTTTTAGGCGCAGAAGGTTCCGATACTGACAATCATTAAAGCTTGCCAGGCAACCAGACTCACAAGCGAAAGATTCCGGGGACATCCCGGCAAATTTTATCGCTCGTGAGTATAATGAAGCGAGGAGGATGTGAGATGGGCAGAGTGTATAATTTTTCTGCAGGCCCGGCGGTTCTGCCGGAGGAAGTGCTGAGGGAAGCGGCGGAGGAGATGCTGGACTACAGGGGGACAGGGATGTCCGTCATGGAGATGAGCCACCGTTCCAAGGCCTATGATACGATTATCAAGGAAGCGGAGGCTGATCTGCGTGACCTGATGCAGATTCCGGACAATTACAAGGTGCTGTTCCTGCAGGGAGGGGCCAGCCAGCAGTTCGCCATGATTCCCATGAACCTGATGAAGAACAAGGTGGCGGATTACATCGTCACCGGCCAGTGGGCGAAGAAGGCTTATCAGGAGGCCTCCATTTACGGAAAGGCCAATAAAATCGCTTCTTCGGAGGATGAGACCTTTTCTTATATCCCGGACTGTTCCGACCTTCCGATCAGCGAGGACGCGGATTATGTGTACATCTGTGAGAACAATACCATATACGGCACCAAATTCAAGACCCTGCCCAATACCAAGGGAAAGCCCCTGGTGGCTGACGTGTCCAGCTGCTTCCTGTCGGAGCCTGTGGACGTGTCCAAATACGCTCTGATCTACGGCGGCGTCCAGAAGAACATCGGGCCCGCGGGGGTGGTCATTGTGATCATCCGGGAAGACCTGATCACCGAGGACGTGCTGCCCGGCACTCCCACCATGCTGCGCTACAAGACGCATGCGGACAACGATTCCCTGTACAACACGCCGCCCGCCTACGGCATCTATATCTGCGGCAAAGTGTTCAAGTGGCTGAAGAGACAGGGCGGTCTGGAGGCCATGAAAGAATATAATGAGAAGAAGGCGAAGATTCTCTATGACTTCCTGGACGGGAGCAAAATGTTCCGGGGGACTGTCCGCAGGGAAGACCGCTCCCTGATGAACGTGCCTTTCGTCACCGGGAACGAGGAGCTGGACGCGAAGTTCGTCAAGGAGGCAAAGGCCGCCGGGTTCGAGAACCTCAAGGGCCACAGGTCTGTGGGCGGCATGCGGGCCAGCATCTACAACGCCATGCCCATGGAGGGCGTGGAGAAGCTGGTGGAGTTCATGAAGAAATTCGAAGCGGAGAACGGGTGACATTGGATGCGCCAACGGAAGATGTAAGCGCAGGGACGCAAGGGCCTGCGGGACAGCATATAGAATGGATGGACATGGACACAGGCATCATGCAGCAGAGAGAACGGATCAGGAATCTGTCTGCAGGCAAAGATAGGAGAACATATGTACAAGATTCATTGCATGAATCCCATCGCGGAGGTGGGATTACAGAATTTCAGCAGTCAGTATGAGATCACAAAAGAAGCGGAAGCGGCGGAGGGCATCCTGGTGCGCAGCGCGTCCATGCATGAGATGGAGCTTCCAGGGGGGCTTCTCGCGGTGGCCAGGGCCGGAGCCGGCGTCAACAATATCCCCCTGGACAAATGCGCGGAGCACGGCGTGGTGGTGTTCAATACGCCCGGCGCCAACGCCAACGGCGTAAAAGAGCTGGTGATAGCCGGAATGCTGCTGGCGGCCCGTGACGTGGTAGGCGGCATCGAGTGGGTGAAGGCTTCCAGAGAGGACGCCGACATCGCCAAATCCGCGGAGAAGGCCAAGAAGAATTTCGCCGGTACCGAAATCAAGGGCAAGAAGCTGGGGGTCATCGGACTTGGGGCAATCGGCGTAAAGGTGGCCAACGCGGCTGTGGCGCTGGACATGGATGTGTACGGCTACGACCCGTATCTGTCCGTGAATGCGGCCTGGAGCCTGAGCCGGGCGGTGCACCATGTGACCAATGTGGAGGATATCTACGCCCAGTGCGATTACATCACCATCCATGTGCCCCTGATGGATGCCACGAAAGGCATGCTCAACGCGGAAGCCATCGGGAAGATGAAGGATGGGGTCATCCTGCTGAATTTCGCCAGGGATCTGCTTGCCAATGAGACGGATGTGCTGGAGGCTCTGAAGAGCGGCAAGGTGGCGCGGTATGTCTCTGATTTCCCCAACCCCACTACGGCGGGCCAGCCGGGGTGCATCGTCATCCCCCATCTGGGGGCCAGCACGGAGGAGTCCGAGGACAACTGTGCCGTGATGGCGGTGGAAGAGATGATGGACTATCTGGAGAACGGAAATATACGAAACAGCGTCAACTACCCCGCCTGCGACATGGGAATCTGCGCCAAGGCCGGTCGGGTGGCCATTTTCCACAAGAACATCGCCAACATGATCACCAAATTCACTGCGGAGTTCGGTGAGAAGGGCATCAACATCAGCGACATGACCAACAAGTCCCGGGGGGAAGTGGCGTATACCATGCTGGACGTGGAGGAAGCCCCTACGGAGGAGATCATCCGGGCGCTGGAGCAGATTAAGGGCGTGTTCCGGGTCCGGATTGTGAAGGGATGATCAGGATTCTGATATTCGGCAGATAGACAACCGCCGCAGACAGCGTGAAGCTTAGTATCTGCGGCGGTGTCCCGTGTGCCTAACCGGCCATATACCGTCCGGCGAATACGTCCATGACGTTCTTACGAAGTTCCACGACCTCAAAATCCTGGATATGAACCCAGCCCTGGCTGCCGTCCTGGGCTTTCAGGAGAATCCACTCCCAGTCGGCGGTGGTTTTCAGGAAGATGACCTGCTGGGGCTGTATGAGGAAAGTGCTGGAGCTTCCGATATCCTCGTGGAGCGGCAGGGCTTCCAGCAGTTCCACGGAATTGCCTGAAAGAAAATCATAGGTCTCCTGAGGAATCTCAGTCAATATTCCGTCTTCCAGCCGCCAGCACACTTCGATGAAATCCGTCTGCACGATTTCCTTCCAGAGACTTCCCCTGATGATGCCGTCGCTGCTGATGCTGCACCGGCGGATGTCGGTTTCCATGGAACCGGCTTCTTTTATGTCCCCGTTTTCATAGCGGTAGAAATAAGTGCAGGGGTCTGCGCTGGGGCCGTCCTCGTAGAGCGCCAGCAGCATCTGGCCGTTCAGCTGGAATGCGAAAACCGTGTTGGCCATAGAGTATCCATAACCTTCCAGGGCATCATCGCCGATCTGAAGGCGGTAATACCGCAAAGGCTCGTCAGGGGCGGTGTCCGGTTTGGTTTCCGCGGAGGGCTCCAGCACGATTTTTTCCGCTTTTCCGTCCCCGTCCATGTCCAGGTAAGCCATATTCCGGTTCCGGATTCTATGGGAGACATTGTACAGAGCGCTGTGGTTCTGCTGGATGGTTTGTGTGGCCTGCAGCCCGAATTGCTGGGCTTCCGCGTCGGTGAGCTCTGCGATGCCCTTGCCGTTCATGACCGTCTCTCCCTCCGCCCAGAGCATCATGGCCTGGAAGGAGGAAAGGGTGCCCGGCTTTTTCCTAAACAAATTGTAGCGGTTATTTTCCGACAATTCCTAAAGCCGGACAGAGAGCGGTTTTCTTCCTCCAACGGGACATCGCCCGTCTCCAGCGTCCGGAGATTTACCCATCGGACAGTATTGTTGTCCCAGTCCAGGGCATTTTCGGAATAATATTTGTCTGTCAGGAAGTACAGCTTTCCCTCAAAACAGGTCATTTGGGGATTGACTCCGGGAAAGCCTTTATATATCAGTTCCTGTTTCGTGTCCGTACCCTCTGAAGTGATGCGGTAGATGCCGTCTCTGCAAGCTTGACCAGCGTGCTGATAAGGAGCGCGCCGCAGCCCGCGATGGTTCCGTAGAAGCTTAATCGAAGTATTGTTTCAAAACATATGGATAACATTCATTTTCACCTCCATCATCTATGCTCCCTGCTCTCATTGATGAGACGTTGTATCTCCTCCACTTCCTGGTCGCTTAAGGAACGGCTCTTGGTGAAAGCGGCGATAAAGGCAGGCAGAGAGCCGCCGAAGGTTTCTTCCACGAACTGTTCGCTCTGTCTGCCGTAGAATTCTTCTTTTGTAAGCAAAGCCTGTACCGTGCCGTTCTCGTTTGTGAAGAGTCCCCGCTGGCAGAGCCGTTTCAGCATGGTGTAAGTGGTGGTGCGCTTCCAGTCGAACTGTTCCAGGCAGAGCTTTACCAGCTCCCCCGTGCGGATGGGGGCGTGTTCCCAGATAAGTTCGGCGAAACGTCCCTCCATGTAGCCCAGTTTATTCTCTTTCATGATGGTCGCATCCTTTCTGTGTCTATATGGCCGGTTTCCTTGAGGGCCAGACAATTATCCATTCGAATGGTGTCTAATGATATTAGACAATTATAGGCTAACAGCATTAGACAGAACTGTCAAGAGGGATTTCGGATTTTTATCGACTTCTGTATCTGCGCAGGAACCTGGATGCAGTTGGAACTGAGGTTCGGGTGCGCACTGCGGAAACAGGACATTGTCAAGCCGGTATTTGGTGGATTTGGACTCTATAAATCCGCTGACTTATCATGGCCGCAATATTACGCTTCCTGGAGGAGAATGAATTATCATTTTAACCAAGCGTGGAAAGAAGCTTGGAAAGAACCTGTTTTTACTTGACATGTTGGTCTATTCGTGATAGACTAATAATAGGTCTATTGGAAATAGACCTTTAATGGATTTAAAGAAGATAAATCAAAAGGGATGAGCCATATGGTGATAGGACGAAGTGAGATAGGCCAAATGGTGATAGAATGAGAGGAAATGGGCCAAAAGGATGGGGGAGGGGAGAACGGGAGAACGGGAGAACGGGAGAACGGGAGAACGGGAGAACGGGAGAACGGGAGAACGGGAGAATGGGAGAATGGGAGAACGGAATAGATAGGCTGAAAAAGAATAAGGCAGAAGGGGATGGACGATAGGGAAAAGTTCGGAAAAGAAAAGCTGGACGAGGATAGGTTGTATAAAGTGCAAAGGTGCAAAGGTGCAAAAGTGCAAAAGTGCAAAAGTGCAAAAGTGCAAAAGTGCAAAAGTGCAAA
>OFFF01000527.1_pt1 | contig 28703 bp, 24 predicted proteins | sample 1521301 | NCBI WGS metagenome assembly OFFF01 (sample SAMEA3504101, study PRJEB24116) | mouse gut metagenome | biome: mouse gut; feature: mouse-associated habitat; material: faeces | place: Denmark | collected 2011
ATCCTCCTCACAGTCGAAGACTCTGGCAGGCCCCTGGTGCACCAGCATCTCGGGCACCACCGCGGAGCGCTTCACCACGCCGCTGTCGGGAGCCAGATTGCCCTTCAGGATGGCGATGCCGCCGGTCTCGGAATAGGGATTCTCCACCGGGCGGATGACCTCGGGATTCAGGTTCCTGCAGTCTTTGATGTTCTCTCCGATGGGAGTGCCGTTTACGGTCATGCAGTCGAGATTCAGAAGATTCTTCTTCGTCAGTTCGTTCATCACCGCATATACGCCGCCCGCCTCGTTCAGGTCTTCCATGTAGGTGGGGCCTGCCGGAGCCAGGTGGCACAGATTCGGCGTCTTTGCGGACAATTCGTTGGCGATGTCCAGATTCAGATCCACACCGGCTTCCCTGGCGATGGCGGGGAGATGGAGCATGGAATTGGTGGAGCAGCCCAGGGCCATGTCCACGGTGAGGGCATTCATAAACGCTTTTTCGGTCATGATGTCACGGGGCTTGATGTCCTTTTCCACCAGCTCCATGATCTTCATGCCCGCGTGCTTGGCCAGCCGGATGCGCTCGGAGTACACCGCCGGTATCGTGCCATTGCCCCGAAGCCCCATGCCGATGGCCTCCGTCAGGCAGTTCATGGAATTGGCCGTATACATGCCGGAGCAGGAGCCGCAGGTAGGGCAGACCTTCTCCTCATATTCGCACAGCTCCTCCATGGACATGGTGCCTGCCGCCACGCTGCCCACGGCCTCGAACATGGAGGACAGGCTCTTCTTCTGTCCGTGGATACGGCCCGCCATCATAGGGCCGCCCGACACGAAAATGGTGGGGATGTTCACCCTGGCCGCCGCCATCAGCAGCCCCGGCACGTTCTTATCGCAGTTGGGGATGCACACCAGCCCGTCGAAGCCGTGAGCCAATGTCATGCACTCCGTGCTGTCCGCTATCAGATCCCTGGTCACCAGGGAATATTTCATGCCCACATGCCCCATGGCGATGCCGTCGCACACCGCGATGGCAGGGAACATGATGGGAGTGCCGCCCGCCATGGCCACGCCCATCTTCACTGCCTCCGCAATCTTGTCAAGGTTCATATGGCCGGGCACGATCTCATTGTAGGAACAGACGATTCCAATCAGCGGACGTCTCCTCTCCTCCTCCGTATACCCCAGCGCGTTGAACAAGCTTCTGTGGGGCGCCTGTGCGGTGCCCGTCTTTACTGCGTCACTCCTCATGTTAGTCCCTCCTGATTTGGTATTTCATCTATGATTTCCGAACTTATTCCGCCTCCTGTTGAAAAACGCTCATCATATTTCGCCAAGGCAGTCTCCAATGCTTCTCTGGCATCTATCCTCATCCCACAGCACAATGCCAAAAGGGCAAAAATGCAGTCTCCCATTTCCATCTTCGCATTATCACTATATTCATGTCGCCCGGAAATAACGCTCTTTTTGCCGTAGTCAACTGTTTTCAGAATCTCCTTGCCAAGCTCACCCACTTCGCTGACCAGGTCGATATAGCGTATCTCCGCATTGCCAGATAATCCATATCTTCTCATGTGCCTTTCAACAGTATCCTGCATCTATCTTATCCTCCCCTCCAGCAAGCTGCCCATCTCGCTGCAGCCCACTTTTGTACAGCCTTCAGAATAGATGTCTCCCGTGCGGTATCCGTCCTTCAGCACCTGCTTCACGGCCTGCTCAATCGCATCCGCCTCCTTGTCCAGGTCGAAGCTGTAGCGCAGCATCATGGCGGCGCTCAGAACCGTAGCGATAGGATTCGCGATGTCCTGCCCCGCAATATCCGGCGCGGAGCCGTGACTGGGCTCGTAGAGGCCAAATTTGCTGTCGTTTAAGCTGGCGCTGGCCAGCATGCCGATGGAACCCGTGACCATGCTGGCTTCATCGGACAGGATGTCTCCGAACATATTTTCGGTAAGAATGACATCGAACTGAGCCGGGTCTTTCACAAGCTGCATGGCGCAATTGTCCACCAGCATATGCTCCAGCTCCACCTCCGGGTAATCCGCGGCCACTTCCTCCACCACTTTCCTCCACAGCCTGGAGGAGTCCAGCACATTGGCCTTGTCCACGCTTGTCACCTTCCTGCGGCGCTTCATGGCGATATCGAAGCCCTTTATGGCAATGCGGCGGATTTCGTTCTCATCATAAGTCAAGGTATCAATGGCCTTGCGCACCCCATTTTCCTCAACGGTTTTGCGTTCACCGAAATACAGCCCGCCGGTGAGTTCCCGCATGATCATCATATCGAAGCCCGCCTTGCTGATTTCCTCTTTCAAAGGGCACGCACCTGCCAGCTCGTCATAAAGCACTGCCGGGCGCAGGTTCGCGAACAGGTTCAGGGCCTTGCGGATAGCCAGAAGCCCCGCCTCCGGGCGCAGGTTGGGGGGCAGCTTATACCAGGGGGATTTCGTAGTGTCGCCGCCGATGGAGCCCATCAGCACAGCGTCCGCCGCCTTCGCCTTGGCAATGGCCTCCTCCGTCAGGGGAACCCCATGCACGTCGATGGACGCGCCTCCCATGAGGATGTCCTCGAATACCATTTTATGGCCGTATACAACGGCTATCTTCTCCAGAACCTTTTTTGCCTCCCGGACGATTTCCGGCCCGATGCCGTCGCCGGGAATACATGTGATATGTAGTTCCATATTCATCTCCCTTTCCTGATATGCGGGTCGCTCCGCTGGATATTTTCTAACTATAATAACTGATTCACGCATAAATATCAATAAAATGTTATAAAGAATCAATCTCTGGCCTCACAGCCGTTCAATATGCCATACTCCCTGTAAAGCTTGCGTCTGGCCGCCTCGTCCTCTGCGGCAAGGCGCGCGTCCTCTGTCCTTCCCTCCGATAGCAGCCTGCCCACCAGCTGTCCGAGGATTTCTTCCCCTTGCCTTCTGCCTTGCCTTCTGCCCTGCTGCCTGCCTTGTTTTACACCCTTACGCACCCCCTGCTTCTCCGCTTCCTCCACAATCTCTCTCAGCGCTTTGCACATATCTGCTTCCTCCTCTCCGTCCTTATTTACCCTGAACTGCATATGTTCCTTCAATCCCTTTATGTTCGTGCATACATCGATGACATCCAACGCGCTCTTCGGTATCCTGCTGAAATACTCCCTGTTCTCCCATATATATCTCTCGTACCTCTTCCTGGATTCGCTGCATTTCATGATGCCCAGGACATATTTCAGATCCGAATCCATCTTCTGCAGCGCCTCATCCGGAATATATACTGCTTAACGATTTCACTTGCCGTGAAACCAGACTGCATAACGCTGACTGGTTCATTCGCATGATTACATTAGGCAGTATTCAGCGTTATGCAGTATACCTCATGTGGATCAGATGCACGCGATAATCCGCAAACAGCTCCCTCAACTGCTCCGGCAGCAGACTCATGTCCACCATATCCGCCAGTGACAAGGGCTGCTTCCATCGCTTCCGTCCCCAATACAGCGTAAGGTTCAGGATCGGTTCAAGCCTGTCGCGCTTCCGGTATGCATACATGAAGTCGTCATCTTCCGTATATACCGAATTTTCCGCCCGATTCCTTTCCTGTATCCGCTCAATCCCGGCCCCATACTCCAGACTGTCCATCTCCATGAGCCTCCATGGAAAAATCAGGTTGACTGCATCCTGATTCTCCAGCCCCAGCCAGAAGCTATATCCTCCAGCCTTTATCCGTCTGATGACATCTCTCTGCCGAAAAGACAGCTTCCCCTTTGAGTTCCTGACGGCATAGAATCCATCGGCCGGCTCAAAGCTCCAGTCCTCTGGCAGCTTTTCTCCCAAATAATACTCCAGCACCGACCGTATCCGGTTCGGCTTTTTCATGTACACGTTCAAAGCATTGTTCGGTTCCCCCATCGTCCCGCCTTTCCGCAGGGACAGGAATCCGGCCCATACAGAACGCACGCGTTGCTCCTCCCTGCATATTATCCTGGTTGGTGTCAAGCAGGGAAGTTCTGAGATAATAGAATGTCAGACATCAAGTTCTGCCGGCATAGTCTGCCGCAGATTAGAATCTCCTGCTTATCGAATGAAAGCTATCATAGCTTCTGAACAATACTATAACACATTTGCAGGCCCGATACAATTGCCAATTATCATTTTTTCCTTTTTTCCGTTTTCCATCCTCTCTTTCGTTGGCGTCATTCAGCAACGCCAGACAGCAAAAACACCTGACAGGCCGCAACGCTCTGTCAGGTGCAATCATCTGCTATACATTATTTCTGTGTTTCTATCCCAAGCCTACGTCAGCACATAGCCTATCACATTCTTCTCCAGCGCGGAAATGCTTTCATACTCCTTCTGGACCTTGGTCCGAAGGGATCCGTCCTGTTCCTCCACCAGAATCACGGCATCGCATTCCGCCAGCATCTCCAGTGTGCTGGCATTGGCATTCATGCTGGCGCCTGTCATCAGCATAACGCTCTCCGGCAGTTGGGGCACGATTCTCTCGGTGAATTCCTCCAGCCTCCCGATGTCCACGGTGCCCGTCACCAGGAAAGTCCCTCCGTCCTTCGCCAGATTCGTTATGTTCGTGGCCACGATTCTGTAGGCTTCCTCCTCCGAAATCCGTTCCGTTCCGCTAAGCTTCGTCAAAAGCCCGTCCACACCTGAGAAAAGCTTCTTCTTCCTTTTCTTCGGAATGGCCCCCAGCATATAATAGCCATACCTTTCCTTCAGTTCCCTCTCGCCGCGTATCATGTCGCTGAACACATAGCCCAGGCAATAACAGAACACCAGGACGAACATCCCTCCCACAAAGCCGATGACGGCATACTTCGGGATGCTGAGCTCCTTCACCTCGCCCAGTTCCTTCTCTATCTCCTCAATCGCCTTCTGCACCTGATCTGCTGTCCGGCCTTCGGAATCCGTAGGTGCCGGCGCATCCGGCTGCGCCTGTTCCTTCAGCTCCGCCAATATATCCTTCTGCGCCTGCAGCCTTCCCTCTACCTCCGAACGCTCCTTCGGATAGACATTCTGGTCGTATATGGCGGCATAGCCGCCTGCCAAAGCACAAACCAGCACCGCAATCACCAAAACGGAACGCCACCTGTACAAAATGTGCAGCATCAAATCCTTCAGATCAATCTCTTCTTCATATCTCTGACTATTATCCATAGCAACCATCCTTTATGAAATATTTTTACATCGCCCCGTCCCGGCCGAACACTACCTTCACGGTCTTCAACAATATCCTGAAATCCAGCCCCATGCTCCATTCCGTGATGTACTTGGTGTCGAGCTTCACCACCTCTTCGAAATCCGTAATCTTGCTCCTGCCGCTGACCTGCCACAATCCGGTGATGCCCGGGCGTACCGCAAGCCTGGCCCGGTGGTGGGGTTCATACCGGTCCCACTCGTCTAAGGTAGGCGGCCTGGTTCCCACAAGGCTCATATCCCCCTTCAGCACATTGAAGAACTGCGGGAACTCATCCAGGCTCCAGTCGCGTATGAAGTTCCCCAGGCCCTTTTTCACGGTTCCGTCCGGCAACACCCTGCATCCTATGATGCGCGGATCGCCCTCCAGCTTGAACATCAGGCCGTCTCCGTGCTGGTTCCTCTCCATCAATTCCTTCTTCCGCTCCTCGGCATCCATGTACATGCTCCGGAACTTGTATATCCGAAACCGTTTGCCGTTCATTCCCACACGTTCCTGCGTAAAGAATACCGGACCCGGCGAGGCAATGAAAATCGCCGGCGCAAGCAGGACGAACAATACACCCGTGACAACACATCCCGCAATCCCGCCAGCGATGTCCATGGCACGCTTGGCGAACTGCTGCAGGGGCGTGGCGTAGCTGATGCTGGTGGTCAATACCGTATGGCCGCCTACATGGCCCACGAACTGCCGCATCCCGCCGCCGTCTTCTGCCCGGAACACGCTGACATGAACCACCACGCCCATCCCGGCCAGGCGTTCCACTAGCTGCTCCGGATAAGGCTGCTCCCGGGGCAATACCACCAAAGCTTCATCCACCCAACTGCGGCATACGGCATCCACCACATCCCCGGCTCCCGCCACCACGGGCACGCCGTCAATCTCGCCGCCGCGCATGTCCCTGTCCAGAACCGCTATCCCCGTTATCAGGAATCCCTCCGTGCCATGCTCCATGATATCCGCCGCACATTCCCGGGCCAGCTTGAAATCCGTCACCAGGAGAAGCGAACGCTGATCTGTCACCGCCCTGCGCCGTATCAGGAAAGCCTTCCAGAGGACTCTGAGGAAATAACTCATACAGACATATAGAACGCCCGTCAGATAGATGACGAACCGGGAGTAATCCGCGCTGGTCTGTGTCGTGAACAGCCCAGTAATGACCACTGCCTCCACCAGACACGCCTGTCGGATGGTCGCCCCGAACTCCTCATAGCGCCCCCGCCGCAATATGCCGCTGAAAGCCCCTGTCAGGAGCACCACGGCCACCTCGGCCAACAGGACGATTATACCGATTTCTTTGTACGCCTCGTCCCGGTAGGGGCTGGTGGGCCCCATACGCACCGCATAGGCCAGAAGAAAGGCCGCCTGTATGCAGAGCAGATCCAACACTATGAAATCAAGGTGTTTCAGCCATCCTCCGGCCTTTTTTCTATACATGGCCGCAACGCCCCTCTCTCTGGTAAACCCTTACCTGTCACAATCCCGCATCCTGCGCCGCGAGCTGCCGCCTTTTTCGTCCGTTTCGGAGGCTTACGGCGCAGGATGCAGAATCGTTTATCTGTTGCGGAAATCCGCAGCATACTTCCTTTTTAAACATCCTGCCCCCCCGAACCGGGAAGGGCAGGATAACCACATGTCAAAGGATTCTCATTTTATTTCTTTTATTTTAATACGTATAGCATATCCTGACAGCAGATTCTTACTGCTGATTAATCATGCATGATTAATCCCATGCTTATCCCTGCATGGGCAGGGCTTAAAACAGATTAGCCGTTGCAGCGAGCCTTCTTAGCGCAAACAACAACGCCAGCCAGGCACAGAACTGCCATCATGCCAGCTACGGGCAGAGTCTCACCGGTCTTAGGGGACACGGGAGCGCCTGTAGCAGTTGTGGTGGTTGTAGGAGCGGTTCCCTCAACAGGGGGAAGGCCAGGCTTGGTCGTGTCATCCACCACTACAAGTATGAACGGAGAGCAGCTCTCGATTATAGCATAATACCTTTTTGCTGTTGAATCGTAGTGTACAGCAACTTCCTCCAGGAACTCACCAGTATCCTTATTGTAGTGGAACAATACATAGCCGCCCTTTGAAGGGTGAGGAAGACTGCTGCCATCGGCCTCGTTAAGCCAATACGTACCAGGCTCAGTAATCTCATATTCTCCTACGACATATAATACATCTCTGTCGTACTTGCCATTCTCGAGACTTTCCTTCAAGTCCTCCGCAATCTTATTAGCTACTACGCTGGGGTTCTCCTTAGCACTAACGCTCATGCCAAATACCATAGCCAGTGCCAGGCAAAGAGCCAGCATTTTTGTGAATTTCTTCATTTTTAAATTTCCTCCTTTCCTCTTCCATGTGGTTATATCAAGCTTTACAGCTTAATACCTGTTTCATCTCCGGCCTACTCTATCTCCTCATAGAAGATTTTCAGTATCAGCCGATAAAGGGCATCTTCATCCACGTAGAATTCTTCAAATCTCTCCCCGTCTTTAATCTCGCCCTCCAAGACATACATATCATCACTATCAAAACTGTAATTCAGTATCTGAGTGGCAAGATACCCCACCTCGTCCACTGAAATATCGGTCACCATATATTTACTCAGAATCCCATATAAGGATACCGGAAATGTCAAATCATTCTTCGTGGCTGCCAGAGCTTTGGCCGCATAAGCCACCAAATACTGTTTTTGACGCTTTAGCCGCCCATCTGCCGTCCTGGCCTTGTTGATATCCCTGTTATGCAGATAGTAATAAGCATCCATCCCTTCCAGATGCAGCTGCTCCCCTTCCGTAATCCGGTACTCACCAAAGTCAAGGGTCTCAGCGGCCTGTAAATCAACGCCCCCTACCGCATCATTAATCAACGGAATGGCACCCATATTTATAGCGCAGTACCCATGGATAGGCAATCTGTAGAACAGATTCGATACAGCCTTCACGCTGCGCTCACAGCTCGTCTTCCTGCCGTCTCCAAATCCATGCTGTACAGCCAGCTGTGCCTTAGTCATCCCCAGATAGGATCCATCCAAATCATAGACCTCCACCTCTGTCATCGTGTCCCTGGGAATACCAATGACAGAAATCTTCTTGTTGTGAGGATTCAGCACCAGAAGGAAATTCGCATCCGACTGTCCGCCGTCTGCACCGTCCTCCACATCCTGCACCTCAGTCATCTTATCGACACCCATGAAAAGGAACGTCAATATATCCGAATTATATCGATAGTGAACTCCCTCGAATCGGAAATCCCCTTCCTGCCAATCCTCTTCTTCCTCTACATCAATGCTTCCTCCCAGGGCCACGGCCATATCCGACAATGTGCCAATCACTTCGCCGTCATCTGCCCTGCTGTAAAGACTGTTCTTACCGGATATCTGCAACAGAAGGAAGGATATGGCAATGACGAATATCACCACCACCACGCCCAGCAGCAGATTGAACACAATACGGCCTCCCCGCATCCTCTTTACTGCTGTCTTTCCCTCGGCGTCCCTATTCCTCGCTGGCATTCAATAGCACCCCCTGTACAACAAAACGGTTGTTGGGCTTCGTGGATATGCAGGTGGACAATGTCAGGATACAGTCATCTCCATCCACTTCTACATCCTCCCTGAGAACACTTCCCATGATACGGGCATCGCTGATATCTTTTATATAATCTTCCAGAACGCTCTTCTCCTCAAACCAGTTATGGGCATAGAGGATATGCTCATCCGTCGTCTCATGTGCCGTAAATATCTCGTATACCAGCAGACTGTCCGGCGTATAGATATAAACGTAAGGATGGGATTCCATATATTCACTGTCCGCATACTTGTGAAGCCCCGCGAACATGCTGCCATCCTTCATATTGTGGCCGTACACCACCGTCACAGGATCCGTAAAATCCTTCGCATTGTAATCTTCCGTATAGATACATCCCGGATAGCCTCTGCTGCCGTCCAGATTGTAATTCAAATAGTATGTATTGTCCGTAGGGTGCTGCAGAATCGGATAATCGACCGCGGTATCCGGTATATATATCCATGCGTAGATATCCTTATTGACAGTCTCCTGCAGATTGTCGAAGTCAACCTGCTTTTCCGGAACGGGGATACCCATGTCTTCCAGCGCCTTCAGGGGGTCAACCTCCTCTTCGGGCTCTTCTTCCGACGCCTCGCTGCCCTCGCCGCTTTCTACAGAGGGCTCCGGTGTCTCTTCCAGTACGACCTTCGTAGTCTGCTCCGCCAGGCTCTCATACTGATCCTCCGCATCTTCCTGCTTGGCCTTCCCCGCGCAGGCTACCACCGTGCACACGATTGCTGCAACGAGGAACGCCATGCTCGCTATCTTCCAGATACGCGCCCTGTTGCCACCCGCATCCTTGTCATTCTTCCTCATGTCCAAGCAGTCCTCCTTTTGAATCCTCTCTTTTCACAATGTCTCTTTTATTTTATACTTAATGCGCCCATAATGCAAGTCCCATTTCACAATTACCATTTTTTTAGTAATTTTGATAGTTTTCCAAATGGTATGTCATATATTTTGCTATAAATGACCGTTTAATTCGACTTTTTTGCCTATATTCCGCATCTTTTCTTTGAAAAAACTGACCTCTACCCTCCCGTATCGGTCTGCACCGGCATATTGAACAATCCTCAGCCTTCTCCGGCCTTCTCCACCCGGCTGATTGCACTTTTTTCCATGGGAATACGGCAGTTCTTGTTGCTGCCGAACTCCACGATGACCATGTCGTCCTTCATGTCGATTACGACTCCGTAGAAGCCGGATGTGGTCAGCACCACGTCCCCAATCGCCAGCGACGCCAGCATGGCCGCCACCCTTTTCTTCTCCTTGTTCTGAGGGCGCATCAGGAAGAACCACATCGCGCCGATAACCACAGCGTACATAAGCAACATGCTGATCAGTCCGGCTCCCCCGGCCCCTGCCGCGTCAGCACCAGTCAATAATATACCCATCTTTCCTCCATTCTAACGTCACGGTAACCAGACGTTCGTAGCTTGTCTAAATAAGTATGATACACAATAAAAGCCAATCGGTCAAGGGGCTGACCGGATTTTCCTGACCTTTTTCCGAAATCCCGGTCAATCCTGCATCGCCATCCCCTCCAGCTTCCCCTTCTTATACGCCGCGAACCTCCCCTCGTCCAGCGCGTTCCGCACCTCACTCATCATCGTATTATAAAAATACAGATTATGCAGCACGCACAGACGCATCCCCAGCATCTCCTTGGCCTTCAGCAGATGCCGGATGTAAGCCCTGGAATACCTCCGGCAGGCCGGGCAGCCGCAGCCCTCCTCGATGGGCCTGTCGTCCAGCTCGTACTTGGCGTTGAACAGGTTTATCTTCCCGCGGTTGGTGTACAGATGCCCGTGCCTGCCGTTCCGGCTGGGGTACACGCAGTCGAAGAAATCCACGCCCCGCTCCACGCCCTCCAGGATATTGGCCGGCGTGCCCACGCCCATGAGGTATGTGGGCCTGTCCTGGGGCAGATGCGGCACCACTTCGTCCAGAATGTAGTACATTTCCTCGTGGGTCTCTCCCACGGCCAGGCCGCCCACCGCATAGCCGTCCAGTTCCATCTCTGCTATCCGTTTCGCGTGGTCTATGCGGATGTCCGGATATACGGCTCCCTGATTGATGCCGAAGAGCAGTTGCCTTCGGTTGATCGTATCCTCCAGGCCGTTCAGCCGTGCCATCTCCCGCTTGCAGCGCTCCAGCCATCTGGCCGTGCGGTCCACGGAGGTCTGCACATATCCCCTGTCCGCCTTGCTGGGCGCGCACTCGTCAAAGGCCATGGCGATGGTGGAGGCCAGGTTGGACTGGATGCGCATGCTCTCCTCCGGCCCCATGAAAATCTTCCTGCCGTCCACATGGGAGTTGAAGTACACCCCCTCCTCCCTGATCTTGCGCAGCCCCGCCAGGGAAAATACCTGGAAGCCGCCGGAATCCGTAAGTATGGGCCTGTCCCAGGACATGAACTTATGCAGTCCGCCCAACTGCTTCACCACCTTGTCCCCGGGGCGCACATGCAGATGGTAGGTGTTGGAGAGCTCCACCTGGGTCCCTATCTGCTCCAGATCGGATGTGGCCACCGCCCCTTTGATGGCGGCCGCGGTTCCCACGTTCATGAACACAGGGGTCTGAATCGTGCCGTGGACCGTCACAAGCTCTGCGCGCTTCGCCCTTCCTTCCTGCTTTAAGATGCGATACATCTGTCTCTCCTCCTTGACGACTCTGATAGTTTTCCGTAATGTTCACCCTATTCCGTGGCATCCTGTCCCCCACCGCCGCGCGACGCAGCGCTCCGTAGCGCCCCGCTTTGTGCCCCGGCATTTCTGCGGCCCACGGCATAGAAATCGGCAATATAATCCATCCGCGCGGACATGTTCAGCAGCATGGCGTCCAGCACCGTCAGCGCCGTCATGCACTCCAGCACCACCACGGCCCTGGGCACGATGATCGGGTCATGCCGTCCCTTGATATGGACCTCAATCTCCTCCCCTGACCGGTTCACTGTCCGCTGCCCCAGGAAGATGGAAGGGGTAGGCTTCACCCAGGCCCGCACCACCACGGTATCCCCATCGCTGATGCCCCCCAGGATGCCGCCCGCGTGATTGGTCATTTTTACTATATTTCCGTCTTCCGCATGGAATGCGTCATTGTTCTCGCTTCCCCGCCTGGCAGCCACCTGAATCCCGTCGCCGATCTCCACGGCCTTCACCGCGCCGATGGACATGACGGCCTTTGCCAGGTTCGCGTCCAGCTTCTCGAAGACAGGATCGCCGATTCCCGCGGGAAGCCCCTCCACGATGCATTCCATGCAGCCCCCCACGGAATCCGTCTCCCGCTTCGCCTTCTCCAGATATTCCACAGCCGCCGCGTCCGCTGCCGCATCGGGCATGGCCGTGGGCGTGCGCAGGCTCACCGCCCTGTCGAAGGAGCCCATATCCGCCTCTATGGGGCCGATGGAGCGGGTATAGGCCCACACCCGCACCCCAAGCCGCTCCAGGATCTTACAGGCCACGGCCCCGGCCGCCACCCGCCCTACCGTCTCCCTGCCGGAGGAGCGCCCGCCGCCCCGGTAGTCCCGGAAGCCGTATTTTTCGTCAAAGGTATAGTCCGCGTGGCCCGGGCGGTAATAGGAGGCTATCTCGCTGTAATCCCTGGAAATCTGGGAGGTGTTTCGCACCATCAGGGAGATGGGCGTCCCCGTGGTCCTGCCCTCGAACACGCCGGAGAGGATCTCCACCGCGTCGTCCTCCCTGCGCTGGGTGGCGATGCCGCTGGAGCCCGGCTTGCGCCTGTCCAGATACCGCTGGATGTCAGCCTCCTCCAAAGGCAGCCCCGCAGGACAGCCGTCGATGACCACCCCAAGAGCCTTTCCATGGGATTCCCCCCATGTGGCGATTTTAAAAACTGTCCCATATGTCGAACCGGCCATTTTCCCTCCTGTCCTCTCGTTCAAGAAAAATGGGCTGCCGCTTCAAGCAACCCATCCAATCTCATAATTTGTGGAACGTAATGCAGTTCGGCACGTCCACCTTGATGGGCGGCCCGTTCATGATCATGGTCCCCTGCTCCACATTTACATGGAAGAAAGTCATGCTGTTGGACTCATGGTTCAGGGATACGAGGAACTTATTGTTGGGGAACAGGCTGGCATCCTTCGGATACTCGCCTCCCACAGGAAGCTCGAAAATCTCCCTGAGATGCCCCGTTGCCTCATCCACCTCGTACAGCACCACGGAATTCGCCCCGGCATTGCTGCTGAGCAGGTATTTATGATCGTCGGAGAATGTCAGCGCGCTGGCCGCATTGAAGCTCCCCATCTCCTGTTCGCAGGTGGACACTGTCTGGAGCTTCTCAAAAATCGGCTGTCCGCTCTTCTCCTCATAGGAGAACACATCGATGCTGCATTTGAATTCATTCACGATATAAATATAGCGGCCGTCCCTGGAAATCTTGATATGTCTGGGATTGGCGTCCAGCTCGCTGTGGACGATGTCCGCCAGCGCCACCTTGCCCAGTGTCGGATCGAAGCGGTACACCTTCACATGGTCCATGCCCTGATCCGCCACCAGCAGATATCTGTTGTCATGGGTCATACGGGCGCAGTTGATATGGGGCCTGGAATTGCGCTCCGCGATGATGCCCAGCCCTTTGTGGTAGATTTCATCGGTAATGTCGCCTACGGAGCCGTCTTCCGCCAGCTTCAGCACCGTCAGCTTCCCGTCGTGATATCCCGCCACGAAGAGGTACCTGTCGGTATAATCCGTGGCCAGATAACATCCCCGCATGCCGTTGTTGGACGCGAAATTGATGAACTCCAGGCTGCCGTCCTTCAGGATGCGATAGGACTCCACCCCGAAATCCGTGATGGAATACAGATACTTCGCATTGTGGGAAATCGTCACATAGGAAGAATTGGTGATCTCCACCTTGTCCTTCTCGATGAAACGCCCCTTCTCCATATCCACATCATATATCTTTATTCCATTTTTGTCTCCCTGCGTATAGGTGGAGACATATGCCACATACTTGTCTTTTTCCATGCTTAAAACCTCCGTTCCCCGGCACATGTCCCTATTATAGCATAATCATTTCCGCTTTTAAATACCTTTTCCAAAAAAAGGACGAACAAAAGGCGGTCAACCTCCATGGGGACCGCCTTTCACCGCTCTTATCCCATTCCGCAGACGGGCTTACTGCTCACATCCACAGTCCTCGCCATTGTCCCTGCGCGGGAACCTGGGATAGTCCTGCCACGGAGGGGGAATGATGCCGGACGAGGGCGCGTCGCACCCGCACTCCCGCTCCTCCCGGGCGCAGCCGCAGGGCTCAGGCTCGCAGCAGGGCCTTTCCCTCCCGTCGTCCCGGCCTCCGCAGCCATCATTGCGGGGCTCGCAGCAGGGCTTTTCCTTCTCATGGCGGTGGTGCCGATGCTCATGGCAGCCGCCCCGTTCCGGTCTGCCGCAGCAGTCCATTCCATTCCCGCAGCCACAGCCGTTCCCACAACCGCGGCCATTTCCACAGCCGCCGCAGCAGCCAAGCAGTAACAGCAAAAATATACAGTTCATATAATTCTCCATATGATATATTTATGGTATCATATGCGAATTTACGTCAATCCGTGCCAGTTCCCCCTCTCCTCTCCGCCACATACATGGCGATGCTCCTGGGCGGCACCTCCCGCAGGAGACATTCGCCCTCCCGGCCCCCGTCCTGCCGCATGCTTTCCGGTTCCGTGGAGAACGCCAGCTCCCATTCCATCCCCCTGGGGAGCTTGGGCAGCGCCAGGGCATGGCTCTCCCAGTGCATGTTCATGGCCAGATACAGGAACTCGCCGTCACGGCTTTCATCGGCCTGGGCGTACTTTCCGCACAGCATGATGCCCACATGCCTGTAATTCCCCTCCGTCTCCGGCCTCCAGGCATACTGTCCGTGATAGGACATGTCCGGATAGCCGCAGGCCAGGGTATCCATGAGGCATAGCTCCCTCTCCGGCCGCAGGATGGGATTGCGCCGCCGAAAACCCGCCAGCATCTTCCAGAACCCGTGGAGATCCGCATTCCGTTCCATGCCCCTCCAGTCCAGCCAGGTCACCGCGTTGTCCTGGCAATATGGGTTATTGTTCCCTCTCTGGGAATTTCCGAATTCATCCCCCATGAAGATCAGCGGCGTGGATTGGGAGAGCAGCACCAGGCACATGGCATTCTTCATCTGCCGGAGCCTGAGCTCACGGACGCTGCGCCTGCGTGTAGCGCCCTCGTCGCCGCAGTTCCAGCTGCAGTTGTAGTCGCTCCCGTCCCTGTTCCCCTCCCCGTTCTCTTCATTGTGCTTATAGTCATAGGATACCAGATCCGCCAGGGTAAAACCGAAATAGTTGCTGATATAATGAACCGCGCCTGCCTTCTGCGGGATATGGCGCATATGATAGAGCACGCTGCCCAACATGTTCCCGTCGCCCTTCAGGAACCTGCGCATGTCGTAATACCACGCGTCGTTGTACTCGGCGATATGGGGATACCGGGGCTGCTGGTTCCTTTCATAGATGCCGTCCGCGTCAAAGCCATAATGCCACAGCTTCGTATCCGCCAGCACATCGTCCCTTGCCAGCATGTCCACAGGCAGATCCTCCCCCAGCAGATGGAAGCCGTCCACATGGTACTCCAGCACCCAGAAGCACAGGATTTCAAGAATCTCCCTGCGCTTTACTTCCTTTGGAAAATAGAACTGCATCACCAGCTCCATGCCGTTCCCATGGAGCGCCTTTACCATCTCCCTGAACTCCCCCGCGGCATCGCGGGACGCGGCATAGGCCGCTTTGGGCGCATAGTAATAGCCTCTCTTATAGCCCCAGTAGTTCAGCTCCTTCCCGGCAGGCCGGGCGGCCATAGCGGCTTCCATCACATGGGGCGGCTTCCCGGAAGGCTCCTCTTTCAGGGGAACCTCCATAAATTCATAGGCGGGCTGGAACTCCAGGGTCGTGACGCCTATCTCTTTCAGATAGGGAATTTTCTCCTTCACTCCCGCAAAGGTGCCCCTGTGAGCCACATTTGAGGAGGCGTGCTTCGTGAACCCTCGCACATGCAGACAGTAGGCAATCACCTGACTGTACGGAATCCGGGGGAAAACATCCCCCTCCCAGTCGAAGCCTTCCGTCAGGAAGCCGGCCTTCATGTCCTCCGCTGTGCGCGCCTTCCCATAGGGAATCCGTTTCGGGAACACACGCCCTCTTTCGTCAGGCACCAGGCGCTCCCCTTCATAGAACAGGTAGGCGCAATCTTTCGTGTCTATGCCCTCCACCGTCCTGCAATACACATTGCCGATTCTGTCCTCCCCGGCAAAGGGAATCTTCTCCGACAGGATGCCCGTCTGCCTGTCGTACAGCAGGATTCCACAGGACTCTTCCCTGGACACGAAGGAAAAACGAACTCCACCGCCCTCTATGTGGGCCCCTAAAGGGTACGGCTGCTTATGCGAAAATGTTTTTGTCATCGCTCCCCTCCATATTCCGTTATCTGCACAATCTGCACAATACACTGCCCGTTACGTACTTGTGATTATATCACACCACCGGAACAATAGAAAGAAAAAATGTATTTTCCGACATATTTTTATTTTGAAAAGGTGCAGAGCCCTGAATCATCCTGATGACTCAATAAAGACTTTGCACCTTCGTTATGGTAGATATTTAGTTGTAGAACCGGTTATTCCTTGATTCTGTCGATGTCTGTCATGTTGACGCCTGCGACATTCAGCAATGCCTTCAATGTCAAATACTTTTCTTTGAGTTTTGCATATGTCTCTGTTGCATTTTCTTTTTTTGCAAAAAACATATACTCCTGAATTTTCTCGAAATCATCAAGGGCCTGTTTTGTGACTTCAATCCCGGATGGCATATAATCACCTCCCACTTATAAACGCGCCGTCTGTGTGTATCTGATGCTTCCATTATAACAGCCCTTCGACAAGGTGTAAAGCCTTTATTCGGCTGTCAATATGAACCGTTGTCGATATGACCCGCACCAGCGACCCGGCAACTTTTCTTCCAGCGGCCGGATTCTCTGCTTGCGCTGTGGCGGCAAGTCGGGTATAATAGGGGCAGAGAGGAGGTTTTTCCATGGGAAAGAAAAACGACTACGAAGATGAGGAGATGACTGTGGAGCTGGAGCTGGACGACGGTTCCGTAGTCAACTGTGCAGTGATCACGATTCTCACAGTGAAAGAAAAGGACTACATCGTGCTGCTCCCCATAGACGAGAACGGGGAAAATCAGGACGGCGAGGTCTGGTTCTACAGCTACAGCGAAAATCCCGATGACCCCAACGAGGAGCCCGTCCTGGATTACATCGAGGACGACGACGAATACGAAATCGTGGCGGAGGCTTTCGACGAATATCTGGACAGCTGTGAATTCGATGAGCTGACGGAAGAATCAGATACCTAGTACACCAGTGCATGAATCCTTGAGCAATCAGCGCCCGGGAATTCATGCACCGGTGTAACAGCCATGAGGGGCGGGGCATCCGATTCTCGCGGCATTCGCCAACTGGCCAAGCCAACGCTTTGTTGGCTTGGCAGGCAACGGCCGCTTGGCTCATTGCTCGCGGGAATAAAGGGGATTCAGGAATCTGGACGGCTGCCTGGGGCGTTCCTTCGTACCGGTAAGGTAGGAAAGCTCCAGGTTCTTTTTTGCCCTGGTCATGGCCACATAGAAAATCCTGCGCTCCTCTTCCACAGCGCTTTCCTCCGGCATGATCCCATGGGGGAAGATCTTCTCGTTGCAGTCCGGAATCCATACCCTGTCGTACTCCAGCCCTTTGGCCCCGTGCACGGTCAAAAGCTGCACCGCCGGTTTCCCCTCCTGCTGCCTGTCCTGAGGGCCTCTGCGCTGCCTCCCCTCCTCTTTTGCCTGTTCCAGGGTCCTGGCGTATTCCTCCTGGAAGCGGGTCCATTCCTCCACATCGGCATAGGAGGCCGCGTCCTCCTTCAGCCATTCCAGAAGCTCCTGCCACTCCTCCCATTTCTGCGGTTCTGTCCTGGAGAGGTCTCTCAGATACTGCTCATACCCCATCCCTTTCAGGATGAAGCTCACCGCCAGGCGCAGGGACCGTCCCCTGATGCCCAGAAGCTGCTTTTCGAGGCAGGTCAGCCTTTCCTTCGCCTCCCGCCTCTGCCGCTCCGCCATCTCCACCCTGTCATAATACTCCCGCATCTTCCCGAAATCCACGGTTCCGGCCCCCACCGCTTCCCGGCTGATGTACCGGGAGGGCCTGTTCATGACCTGGAGCATATGCTCCCTGCTCCCCTTCCCGCTGGACAGCCACAGATAGGCCATGATGTCCTTTACGATGAACTGTTCGTAGATGCTGGCGGCCCGCTCCTTCATCTCATAGGCGATGCCCGCGGCCTTCAGCCTGGCGGCAAAGCCCTGCATATAGGAATTTGTCCGGAACAGCACTGCGCAGCTCTCCCCCGTCTGCAGCCCAGCAGCAATGCTCCGGCACAGATATCCGTACTGGCCCTCCCTGTCCGGGAAGGCATGGAGGGCCACCGGATTCGGGCCCTCCGGATTCCCGGGCTCCGCGGCGGCCCGCAGGCGCTTCAGGAACCTGTCCCTGTTCTCCTCGATGACGGACAGGGAGGCCTGCACGATCTCCGGCATGCTCCTGTAGTTCACGTCCAGCAGAAGCTGCCTGGCCCCGAACTCTGTCTGGAAGCGCTTGAGGCATTCCGGCCGGGAGCCCCTGAAGCCGTAGATGGCCTGGTCGTCGTCCCCCACGGCGAAGATGTTGTAGGGGTCTGCCGCCAACAGCTTTACCGCCTCGTACTGCACCGGATTGATGTCCTGGAACTCGTCGATCAGGATATGCCGGAACCGGTTCTGCCAGTAGCTCCTGACGGCCCCGTCCTCCTGGAGCAGCCGCTTGCAGTTGTACAGCATATCGTCAAAATCCAGACGGCCTGTCCTCTTCACCGTCTGCTCATAGTCCCGGCAGACGGCCTCGAAATCCTGCTGCCACACGGCAGGCGCTTTGGCGGCGGCAGCAGGCATATCCATGGTGTTCTTATAGTAGCCGATGGCGGACAGTATCTGGGCGGCGTCCTCGCTCAGGGCATTCTGTCCCTGTCCGCCCTGGGCCGCATGCTCCCGGCTGTTCTCGTATGTCTTTAGTATGGGGATGATCAGATTTTTCTTCTCCGAATTTTTCAGCAGCTCGCCTGATTTGAGCGCTTTGGATTCTTTCAATATGTGATAAAAGATGGAATGGAAGGTTCCGAAGTTCACCGGATAGAACACAGGGCCGCCATGACCGGCAGCACCTGCCATCTGCTGGAACCGGTTCTGCATGGACAGGGCGGCTTCCTTCATGAAGGTAATCACCAGGATCCGCTCTGGCGGCACTTTCTGCTCCAGCAGGTACAGGATGCGGTTCGTAATGGTGTAGGTCTTCCCGCTTCCCGGCCCCGCAAGGACAAGGCATGGCCCGCGCAGATGCGTGATCGCGTTCTTCTGTGGTTCGTTTGCGCTGCTTAAATCCATAATTCTCTCCTTTTTTGGCTTTTTATTCCTTTTGATATGATGAGTTTTTCTATTCTGATGGGAATGCCCAGACAGGCGGCAAAATCGTGATTTCCGGTCAGCCCATGGCTGCATGATGAGCATATATTGGTCTTTCGTTGTAGTTTCATGCGAGTTTCATTGATGTACCGTATAAGAGGATGCCTGAATGATGATACAGATTCGAAATGATAGTCCGTAAAATCTACAGCCCGTGACAGATGGCTGCCCGGAGGCCCCCGGTCTCGGAGGGCCTCCTCCCGGACGGCAGCTCATTGCGCCCGTTTATTTCTACAGTCCACGGGAATTTGTTGCCCCGTGCGATGCTTACTGCGCTTCCACAGCCGCCTGCAGCAGCTCGATGCCCCTGCGGATCCGCTTCAGGGACTCCTCCCTGCCCAGCACCTCCATGATTTCCGTGGCGCCCGCAGGCGTGGTCTGTTTGCCGGATACGGCAGTGCGGATCGGCCACATCACATAGCCGTTCTTCACGCCCTTCTCCTCCACGTATTTCGCCAGCGTCCCGTACAGTGCGTCATTGCTGTAGTCCTCCTGCTCCTCCAGTCTGGGCAGCAGCTCTGTCAGCACTTCCAGGGATGACTGCGCGTTCGTCTTCATCTTCTTGTGGGTGTACATGGCGGTATCGTACTCCGGCAGCTCCTCAAAGAAGTCCACCATCCCGGCGATGTCGGGAAACACCTCGATGCGGGTCTTCACCATGGCGGCAATCTTTTGCAGGTCGAAATCCCTGGTCAGGGCCTTTTTCAGGTACGGCTCAGCCATCTCATAGAACGCGTCAAAATCCATGGCCTTGATATACTCGCCGTTCATCCAGCGCAGCTTCACGATGTCGAACACAGCGGGAGATTTGCTGATTCGGTGATAGTCGAACTTCTGAATCAGCTCCTCCAGGCTGAAGATCTCCCGGTTCTCCTCCGGACTCCATCCCAACAGAGCGATATAGTTCACCACCGCTTCCGCCACAAAGCCCTGCTCCATCAAATCTTCAAAGGAGGAATGGCCGCTCCTCTTGGACAGCTTTTTATGATTCTCGTCAGTGACCAGGGGCAGGTGCACATATTTCGGCGGCTCCCAGCCAAAAGCTTCGTAAAGGCGCACATATTTCGGCGAAGAGGACAGATATTCGTTCCCCCTCACCACATGGGTGATGCCCATGGTATGGTCGTCCACCACATTGGCGAAATTGTAGGTGGGATAGCCGTCAGATTTAATCAGAATCATGTCGTCCAGTTCCGCATTTTCCACCGTTATGTCGCCATACAGCTCATCGTGGAACGTAGTGGTTCCCTCCGACGGATTATTCTGCCGGATGACAAAGGGCCTGCCGGCTGCCAGATTCTTCTCAATCTCCTCCCCGGACAAGGACAGGCAGTGCTTATCGTAGATGGTGATTTCTTTGCCCTCCACCACTTCTGTCTTCAGAGAAGCAAGCCTCTCCTTATCGCAGAAGCAATAGTAGGCTTCCCCCTTGTCGATCAATTCTTTGGCATACCTGGTATAGATGCCGGTCTTCATCCTCTCGCTCTGCACATAAGGCCCAAAGCCTCCGTCCTTGTCAGGCCCCTCATCATGCTGCAGGCCCACCTGCTCCAGCGTGCGGTAGATGATTTCCGTGGCGCCCTCCACAAAGCGCTCCTGATCGGTATCCTCGATGCGGAGCATGAAGTCGCCGCCCTCATGCTTCGCTATCAAAAACTCGTACAAAGCCGAACGAAGATTGCCTACATGCATTCTTCCCGTAGGGCTGGGCGCATATCTTGTTCTGATTTTCATGGTCGCTTCCTCTTTCTACAGTTAATCATGTACCTATTTTAGTACCTTTTGGACAAAACTGCAACCACATTTTACACTACACGCCAATAATACTTTCAGGAAACCACCGCGAAAGACCGACAGCCCTATATGCCCGCCATGGACAGATTTGTCAATTCCGGCGCTCCTGCATAGGATAGTAGACCCACATATGCTTGATCTGCCACTCCAGCCTGCGGAATTCCCATTTCTCCCTGCTGCGGGCCACGCAGTTGGAGTCGTTGACGAAAAAGCCGTCCGAGTCATAGCCGTAGATGACCACGAAATGCCCCGCCGCCGTGAAATCCCCCTGGCTCATGGAGCAGATGATGACCCCTCCCTTATCCAGGGCATTCTTCATGGTCTGCTCCGAGGCGGCAGGCTGCTCCACGCTGACCCCGCAGGTCTCCGGGAACTCCTCCAGCAACGCCCATGCCGTGCCGGTGCCCATGACATAATGGCCATTGTCCATGCTGTACCTGGCCACGGCATCCGGGGTGATGCTCTCATCCCCCAGCAGATAGTACATGGCCATGGACACGCAGGTGGGCCCGCAGCCGGACAGGCCGATATTGTCGTCCCCGTAGCTCTCATATCCCCACCTGGGATCCCACTGCAGGAAAAGGGGATAGTCCTGGCTCCGCTCCAGCTCCGACAGGCCCGTATAGGACGGCCTTGCGTCTCTGTCCAGGGAATTTATCACGAAATCAGCCATCTCCGGATTGTTGGCCAGGGCCTTGAGCATGTCATCGGAGTAACGGGAATGCTGCTTGTAGATTTCCGCGATCTGCTCATTGTCCTGGGACAGCTCCTGCAGGCAGACCAGCACCTCCTCGGGGCTGCGGTCCATGGGCATGTCCACCTGCGCAAGGCCGCACTGGCTCACATAGTCCACGATGTCGTCTCCGGTTTCCGATCCCGCGGAGCCATATGTGGGATTCGGCACATCCTCCCGGGTCTGGGACTCCGTCTCCGGGACGCTGTCCTCCTCCCGGACGCTGGACGCTGTCCGGTTCACCGTCTGATCCAAAGTCCTGTCCAGTCCACCGATCCGGTATCGGAGATCCAGCAGGAGCAGCAGATTCGCCCCCAGAAGCAGACAGAGAATCAGAAAGCAGATTTCCCTGCGCTTTTTTGCCGCCCCCCGCTCCCGCATCCGACGGGGCAGCGGCCTGCCTGAGCCCTCTGTGCGAAAAGGCCTTCTCCTGTAGGCTCCCTCTTCTCTGTATGGCCCTCTCCCGCGGAATTCATCCCTTCCATAGAATCCATCCCCGCCGTACGGCCCTCTTTCCTCATATGCTTCCCTGCTGTTGTATCCCCTGTCGTCCCTCACGCTCTTCCTCCATCTGTCACAGTCCGGCCCTTTTACGCTGTGGTTCCTCTTTTCCATAGAATGCCCTTTTCCGTGGTCTTCCTAATCTTTCTATAACGAGAATACCCTATCATTGTTACAGATTTTCCACATATCTGTATCATAGTTGTAACGAAAAGCCCCTGCGCGGCAGATTGATACAGGAAAATCTTACGGAAAAACCCGCCGTATGTATACTGCAGACCGCCAGGATTTACAGTGGTGTCCCTGGGAAAGTGCCTGGCTGGCGGTCTGCAGTCGGGTTGCACTGTAGAGTTAACCGGTGCGCAGTATAAAATGGGCTGTGGGGAAATACCCCCGACAGCCCATCATACGGCTCAGTTCCAGAGATCATTTTACCAGGCGCACGGTCTCCCTGGCGATGGCGAGCTCCTCATTGGTGGGAATCACCATGACCGTAGTGCGGCTCTCGGGCGTGGTGATCGCGATGTCCTGGCCCCGCTTCCCGTTGGCCTCCTGATCCAGCTCCACGCCCAGGTAGCCTAGGTATTCGCAGACAGAGGTGCGCACCAGCGGCGCGTTCTCCCCTATCCCCGCGGTGAAGCAGATGACGTCCACGCCGTTCATGGCCGCCACGTAGGAGCCGATGTACTTCGCCACCCGGTAGCAGTAGGCCTTCATGGCGCGGACCGCATTGGGATCCCCCGCGTTGTAGCCGTCCTCCAGGTCGCGGAAATCCGAGGAGAGATTGTCCGAAAGGCCCAGCACGCCGGATTTCTTGTTCAGCACGGCCATGACCTCGCCGATGTTCCTCTCCTCCTTGTTGGCCAGGAACTCGATGATGGCCGGGTCGATGTCCCCGGAGCGGGTGCCCATCATCAGGCCCTCCAGAGGGGTCAGTCCCATGGAGGTGTCCACGCACCTGCCGTTCTTCACGGCGGAGATGCTGGCGCCGTTGCCCAGGTGGCACACGATGATCTTCAGATCCTCATAGGGCCGTCCCAGCACCTCTGCCGCCCTCTTGGACACATAGGAATGGCTGGTGCCGTGGAAGCCGTACCTCCTGACCTTGTATTTCTGATAATATTCATACGGCAGGCCGTACATATAGGCCTCCTCCGGCATGGTCTGGTGGAAAGCGGTGTCGAACACGCCCACCATGGGGGTATCCGGCATCAGCTTCCTGCAGGCCTCGATCCCAATCAGGTTCGCCGGGTTGTGCAGGGGGGCAAGGTCGTTGCACTCCTCCACCGCGGCCAGCACTTCCCGGTCCAGCACCACGGACTGGGCGAACTTCTCCCCGCCGTGCACCACCCTGTGGCCCACCGCGCCGATCTCCTCCAGGCTGGCCACCACGCCGGTCTTCGGGTTGGTCAGAGCCTCCAGCACCAGACGGATCGCCTCGGTGTGGTCCGGCATGGGGGTGACTTTTCTTTCCTTCTCGCCGCCCTCACGCGCATAGGTTATCATGCTTCCGTCGATGCCGATCCGCTCGCAGATGCCCTTGGCAAGGCACTGCTCGGACTCTGCGTCGATGAGCTGGAATTTCAGGGATGAGCTCCCGCAATTGATCACTAACACTTTCATGGCTGTATGCTTCCTTTCTGATCTGCTTTTTATCCTGCTTAATGATTTCACCTGCCGTGAAACCAGACTGCATGATGCTGACTGGTTCAATCCCATGATTACATTAGGCAGTATTCAGCGTTATGCAGTATATCTTTCAGTTTCCGGCTTCCGTTTTCCGGTTTCCATCGATGCCGATGCCGATTGGTCGTGCTCTTCCGGGACGGAATCTCCCGACTCTGCGGTCCCGTCTGCGTGCCGCGCACCCATCAGACAGTCCTGCCGCGCTTCCGTCCTATGCAAGCTGGGCCTGTACGGCAGTGAGGGCCACCACGCCCACGATGTCCTGCCAGGAGCAGCCCCTGGACAGGTCGTTGACAGGCTTCGCGATGCCCTGGAGCATGGGGCCGTAGGCCTCCGCGCCCCCCAGGCGCTGCACCAGCTTGTAGCCGATGTTGCCCGCGTCCAGGTTGGGGAATATCAGGATGTTCGCCCTGCCTCCCACCGGGCTTCCGGGGGACTTGGACTTGGCCACGCCGGGCACCAGGGCCGCGTCCAGCTGCAGCTCGCCGTCTATCAGCAGATGGGGGTACTCCTCCCTGGCGATCCGGGTAGCCTCCACCACCTTGTCCACCATCTCATGCCTGGCGCTTCCCTTGGTGGAATGGCTCAGCATGGCGATGACGGGCTTGGGGCCAATCAGGGACTTGAAGCTCCTGTAGGAGGTCTCCGCGATGGCGGCCAGCTCCTCCGCCGTGGGATCCTGGTTCAGGCCGCAGTCCGCGAAGAGGAAGGTACCGTCGTCCCCCTGGTCCTTGAACTGGGTGTCCATGACGAAGAAAGCGGACACCAGCTTCACGCCCGGGGCAGTCTTTAAAATCTGCAGGGCGGGCCGCAGGGTCTCCGCGGTGGAATGGCAGGCGCCGGCCACCATGCCGTCCGCGTCGCCGGCCTTCACCATGACGATGCCGAAGGTGAGATAGTCGTTCAGCAATGTCTCCCTGGCCTTCTCCGGCGTCATGCCCTTGGCCTTCCTGGTCTCATAGAGCAGCTCCACATACTCATCCAGCTTAGAGGTCTTGGCGGGGTCGATGACCACCACGCCGGTAAGGTCTACCTCCAGCCAGCCTGCGCCGTCCGTAATCTTCTCCTCATTGCCCACCATGATGATATCGGCAATGCCCTCTTCCACAATCTTCGCCGCGGCTATCAGGGTCCTCTTGTCCTTGGACTCCGGCAGCACGATTGTCTTCTTGTCCATTTTCGCCCTGTCCTTGATTTTGTCAATATATGACATATCCCTTCTCCTTTCCAGCGCTTTTTCCGCTATCCCCATATCCATTCTGCCTTGCAGACCGTCTGCTTCGCGGTAAATATTTATAATATTTTCACTTAACAAACCGTATTATCCATATTATACTAAAAAAGGGAACAATACACAAGGATCAACTATGCGCTTAATTGTATATTTTCTGATACACGCGCATTTTCCCCTGACCTGATAATATCCACAGTTAAGCTGTTGTAAACGCTTTCAAGTGTGTTATTTTTTTCACATTGCCGCTTGACATTTATAATCGGAAAACCGACAACACGGACAGGAGGCCAGCCCATGCGGGTAAACGGAATCATAGCGGAATACAATCCCTTTCATAACGGGCACAGATATCAGATGGAGGAGTCCCGCCGCCTCACCGGGGCGGACTATACCGTCGTCGTCATGAGCGGGGACTTCGTCCAGCGGGGGGCGCCCGCCCTGGCGGACAAGCATGCCCGGGCCGAGATGGCCCTGCGCTGCGGCGCGGACCTGGTGCTGGAGCTCCCCGCGCTCTACGCCGCCTCCAGCGCCGAGGCCTTCGCCTCCGGGGCCGTGGCGCTGCTCCACGGGCTGGGGGCCGTGACCCATCTCTGCTTCGGCAGCGAGTGCGGCGATGCGGATGCGCTGGGGCAGATTGCGGCACTCCTCCTGGATGAGCCGGAGCAGTACCGCACGGCGCTGAAGGCTTTCCTGAAGCAGGGGCTGTCCTATCCAAGCGCCAGGGCCGGGGCCATATCAGCCTGCCGGGAAGCCGGGGAAGCGCTTCCGGAGGGATGCGGCGAAATCCTGGCTTCACCGAACAATATACTGGGAATTGATTATATCAAGGCGCTTTTACGTCTTGAGAGCGGCATGGTTCCCGTGACGATACAGAGGGTGGGAGCCGGATATCATGAGGGCTTCTATGGCGGATTCCCTGCGCCTGCGCAGCCTGCTTCCAGGCCGGGGCAGGAGCCGGGGCCGTCCCTTTCCTCCGCCCTGGCCATCCGCCAGGCGTTACAACAGGGATGCACGCTGGCCCGGCTGGCTGGCTTCATGCCCGGGGAGTCGCTGCAGATTCTGAATACTTACACGGAAAAGGCCAGGCTCCTCCACGCAGACGACTTCTCTCCTCTCCTGTTCTACAAGCTACTAATGGAGCAGAGGCAGGGATATGAAAAATATATGGACGTGTCCCAGAGCCTTTCAGACCGCATCGCGGGACAGTTGAACGGCTTCGCAGGCTATGAGAGCTTTTGTGAGTTATTGAAGACAAAGAATATGACCTATACCAGAATCAGCAGATGCCTGCTGCACATCCTGCTGGGCATCGAGAAGGCCCACATGGAGCTGGGGCAGGGCTTAGGCCATGCCCCCTACACCAGGGTGCTGGGCTTCCGCCGCCAGGCCGCGCCGCTGCTGGGAGCCATAGGGAAGCTTTCCTCCGTCCCGCTCGTCACCAAGCTGGCGGACGCAAAAAAGAGCCTGGAGGCAGACGCCTACAGGCTCCTGGAGCTTGATGTCCGAAGCAGCGCGCTCTATCGGGCAATGGCCTGCGCACATACCGGGCGGCCGCCAAAGAGCGAATTCTCCACGCCGCTGGTAATTTTATGATGCGGAAGCCGCCTGGCTTTCTGTCCCACTCTATACCCCGTTGTATCTCTCAATTACGCATTCATGGCTTTTGCTGTCTTTGTCATAGCATATCCCTACCAGCAGGAGGTTCTCTTCATACTCCTTCAAAGCTCCCGCATATTTTCTTTCCCGAATCTGGCTGATGGCCCCCTGGGCCGATCTGTCCCATTTCAACTCCACTATCAGCGCAGGCTTGTCTGTGTGTCTCCTCGGCAGGAAAGCAATATCCGCGAACCCTTTCCCTGATGGCAGCTCCCTGATCAGCGTATAGTCCTTTCTGGCCACATAATATGCCAGCGTGATGACACAGCTTAAGGAAAGCTCATTATTGTAGGCAAGCACGGATGTATTCGCCAGATGCACCTCGTCAATCCGCTTCGCCACGCTTTCGCTGTCTCCGCGTATAGTCGCCTCCAGCAGCTCCTCCGATTCCCGCAGCGCGTCCGAAATCCCCTCCCATCCGCTGTACTCCACCGCGTTCCGGAACTCATCCGCCACTTCCTGATTGGGGATATGGACCTCCTTCCGCTCAGCGTCATAAGTCAGATACCCCAGATGCACCAGCAGCGTCAGCACATCATCTTTGCTCTTCATGCTCCACATATCGTTCTGGAATGTCCTGGTATTTATCCTGTAGCGCAGACCGGACAGCATGGAAATGATGGCGTCCCGCAGACCGTCCTCATTCATCCCTATATAATATTTCAGCGATTCATAGGTCTCTGTCTCCGTCCAGTAGTCTCCGAATTCTCCGTTCTTAACAGCCCTTACGATGGAATTGGGGCTGTATATGGATTTCGCCTGTCGAAAGGAATAACCATCATACCATTTCCTGGCTTCTCCAAAGTCCAGGCCATACCTCCCGCAGAGTCCTTCCACCTCTTCCTCCGTAAACCCTATATACTCTGCCAGCATCTGGGGCTGCAGCATGGTATATTCCCGAAAATCCGTCAGGGCCGACTGGGTGCCGTATTTCTTGATGGGCAGGATACCTGTCATATAGGCTCCTTCAATCATCCTGTCCGTCTGGCTGCTCTTGAACAGTCCCCGGAGCAGTTGGACGTACTCCCGCTGCGACTCTGTCTCGTTTTTCTCCTCCCGAAACAGCGCGTCCCACTCGTCAATCAGGATGATGAATCTATGGCCTGTGGCTTCCGCCGTCCTGGACAGCATCATGGGCAGGGAGGCGGACTCTTCCACCATGGGAAAGGCCTCCGCCAACTCCCGCACCACCTGCTCCTGCAGATACCCTACCACATCTTCCAGTCGGGGTGCCGTGGAGATGAACCATGTGACGTCCAGATAAATCACGTCATAGCGGTTGCGGTGTTTCTGATAGGAGGGATCCTGCGCAATCTTCAAATCCCGGAACAGACTGTCGGAATCACAGTTTTTATCGTAGTATGCGCACAGCATCTGGGCGGCATAGGACTTGCCGAATCTTCTGGGACGGCTGACGCAGATCAGCTTTTCTTTCGTGCCTAAGGCGGCATTGACAAAGGAAATCAGTCCTGTCTTGTCCACATACAGGCCTTTCCGCACGGACCTGAATCCATCATTGCCCACATTCAGATACATTCCCATCCCGCTTCCCCCTTTAGTTCTTGAAGCTGTGTATGGGCGCGGGAATCCGGCCGCCCCGGTCGATGAATCTTTCGCAGCCGAAGCGGTTCACGGGCATGATCGGCGCGTAGCCCAGGAGCCCGCCGAACTCCACGGTCTCCCCCACGCCCTTGCCGATGACGGGGATGATGCGGACGGCCGTGGTCTTCTGGTTCACCATGCCGATGGCCATCTCGTCCGCGATGATGCCGGATATGG
>OFFF01000530.1_pt1 | contig 28605 bp, 23 predicted proteins | sample 1521301 | NCBI WGS metagenome assembly OFFF01 (sample SAMEA3504101, study PRJEB24116) | mouse gut metagenome | biome: mouse gut; feature: mouse-associated habitat; material: faeces | place: Denmark | collected 2011
CCCCCTTGCGCCGCTAAAGCGGCTATCCCCTGTGTACCCGCCGCAAAGAGAAATCCGCTCTGCGGTTTTCCCTTTTCATCGGGTTTTATAGAAGCACTGACACACGGACTGTCTGCGGATGGTCTTTCTTTATCTTATAAGCAAAGGATGTGAGAACATGGAAAAATCTTTGGAACAGTTGAAGCAGGAATATGAAAAAACCACTGTCCTGCTGGAACGGGAAAAACGGAAAATGCAGCGTTTGAAAAACCGGCAGGCGTATCTGGAAAGCGGTTCCCGGAAACAGAGGACGCACCGGCTGATTACCCGTGGGGCAGCTATTGAGAGCATTGCACCACAGACAAAGGAGCTATCCGAAGCGGAATTTTATTCCCTCATGGAAAGCATTTTGAATCTGCCGCAGGCGGAGCATTTCATCCGGTCTGCCGTAGAAAACCACGCCCGTATTTCCGGGCAGGAGAAAGGCGGTGACTAAGGATAGCACTTTATCATTTTTCAATCGCACAGATAAAGCGCAGCGCCGGTCAGAGCGCCATTGCCAGCGCAGCCTACCGAGCCGGGGAGCGTCTTTACAGCAGCTACTATGGCGAAGTCAGCGATTACACCAAAAAGGGCGGCGTGATCGCTTCGGAAATCATGCTGCCGCCCCATGCGCCGGAAATATATCTTGACCGGGCGACCCTCTGGAATGCTGTGGAGAGCTGCGAGAAACATCCAAAAGCACAGCTTGCCTATTCCTTTGATATTGCCATGCAGAATGAATTGACGCTGGAAGAAAACATGGAACTGGCGAGGAAGTTCGTGCAGGAGCAGTTTGTGGCAAAAGGCATGATTGCCGATCTTGCTTTTCACAGCCCGGAGAAAGAGGACGGCGGTATCCCTAACCCGCATTTCCATGTGATGACAACCATGCGCCCTTTGAACCCGGATGGCACATGGGGACAAAAACAGCGGCGGGAATATCTTCTTGATGAAGATGGAAACCGAATCCGGGATAAAAACGGCGATTATATGTTTAATGCTGTCCACACAACAGACTGGCACGAGCCGGAAACACTGGAACACTGGCGGGAGCAGTGGGCGGCTGCCGTTAATACAAAATTTGAGGAAAAAGGGCTGGATGTGCGTATCGACCACCGTTCCTATGTGCGGCAGGGGCTTGACCTGATACCTACTGTCCACGAGGGAGCTAATGTCCGGCAGATGGAAGCAAAGGGCATCCGCACCGAGAAAGGGGAACTGAACCGCTGGATTAAAGCCACCAACCGGCTCATGCAGGATGTGAGGAAGAAGATCAAAGCCCTGTTTGTCTGGATGGCAGAGGTAAAAGAAGAACTTTCCAAACCGCAGACACCGAGCCTTGCCGACCTGCTGATCGCTTATTACAACCAGCGCAACGCAGGGGCATGGAGCAATAAAGCCAGAACCGGAAACTTAAAGCAGTTTGCCGAAGCCGTCAATTATCTGACGGAAAACAAGCTGCTCACATTAGAGGATTTGCAGGAGCGTCTTTCCTCTGTCAGTGAAGAATTTGAAGCATTAAGCGGCTCCATGAAAAAGAAATCTGCCAGGATAAAGGAATTGCAGGAATTGATACGGGAGGGCGAGAATTACCAGCGGCTAAAACCTGTTCATACGGAATTGAACAATATCAAGTTTAAGAAACAGAGGGAGAAATTTGAAACATCCCACGATGCGGAGTTACGGCTGTTTTATGCCGCCCGCCGTATTCTGAAAGAAAAACTGGACGGAAAACCCATTGCCCTGAAAGCATGGAAACAGGAATATGCACAGTTAAAAACAGAGTATGCCGAACTGTCCCCGCAGCACAAGCCGCTCCGGGAGGAAGTCATACGGCTGCGGCAGGTGCAGAACGCCGTAGATACCGCACTGCGCCGGAGGGAGCAGCCACAGGAAGTACAGAGAAAGAAACATGAGATGGAGCTATGATATAACCGGCAGCTTTACCGCTGCCGGTATTTTTATGGAGGGAGCATTTGAATGTATTTGAAGCGGTGAAACAGTCTGTTACCACCCGGCAGGCTGCTTCATTCTATGGAATCCGGGTGGGGAGAAACGGCATGGTCTGCTGTCCATTCCACAATGACCGCACGCCCAGCATGAAAGTGGACAGCCGCTTTTACTGCTTCGGCTGCGGGGCTTCCGGGGATGTGATCGACTTTGCCGCTTTGCTGCATGGATTGGGGAAACGGGAAGCTGCGGTCAGGCTTGCGAAGGACTTCGGCGTTTCCTATGAGAAACCCGGCAATGCACCGCCAGATAGGAAGCGTCACAACAGGTCACAGCCCCGACAAAAATCAGCGGAGCAGAGATTTCAGGAAACGGAACGGTATTGTTTCCGGGTGCTATGCGATTATCTGCGCCTGCTGGAGCATTGGAAAACAGCATACGCCCCACAGCCGCAGGATGCCATCTGGCATCCTCTTTTTGTGGAAGCGTTGCAGAGGATAAGCTACACAGAATACCTTTTGGATATTTTGTTATACGGAGAAATAGAAGAAAAAGCGGCATTGATCGCCGCACAGGGAAAGGAGGTGCTGCGGCTTGAACAGCGAATTTCAGAGCTTGCCGCCGGAAACGCAGGAAGTGGTCAAAAGGACGATGGACACAATGGAACCGGCGCAAACACCGGCAGAAATCCGGGAAACATTAGAGGGGACGCAGAAAGGCGGCGTGAAGAACAGCATCCGAAACTGCCTGACGGTGTTCCAGCGTGACCCTCTGTTTCGCGGGGCGCTGCGCCTGAACCTTTTGACGGAGCAGATTGACATTGTGAAGCCGCTGGGCTGGGAGCGCACCAGTACCACGCTGACCGACATGGACATGAACTACCTGCTTTTGTATCTGGAAGAAAACTACGGGCTTACCAGCGAGAAAAAGGTGCAGAGCGCCATCAAGATTGTTGCCAATGAAAACCGCTACCATCCAGTCAGGGATTACCTGAACAGCCTGCAATGGGACGGCACAGAGCGCATCCGTTACGCCCTGCATCACTTTCTGGGAGCCAATACGGACGAATACACCTATGAAGCCTTGAAACTGTTCCTGATGGGAGCCATCCGGCGGGTATTCAGACCGGGGAGCAAGTTTGAGGTCATGCTCTGTCTGGTTGGTGGTCAGGGAGCCGGGAAATCTACCTTTTTCCGGCTGCTGGCAGGCAGGGACGAATGGTTTTCAGACGATTTGAAGAAGCTGGACGATGAAAATGTGTACCGCAAGCTGCAAGGGCATTGGATTATTGAGATGTCGGAGATGATCGCCACAGCCAACGCCAAGAGTATTGAGGAAATCAAGTCATTCTTAAGCCGCCAGAAAGAAACCTACAAAGTGCCGTATGAGACACACCCGGCAGACCGGCTGCGGCAATGTGTATTCGGAGGGACGACCAACCGGCAGGACTTTTTACCCCGTGACCGCACCGGCAACCGGCGCTTTCTCCCCGTGACGGTGTACCCGGAACGGGCGGAGGTTCACATACTGGATGATGAAGCGGCGGCGAGGGCGTATATCGAACAGATGTGGGCGGAAGCCATGACGGTTTACCGCAGTGGGAAGTATAAGCTGTCATTCAGCATAGAAATGAACCGATACCTGAACGCCCACCAGCAGGACTTCATGCAGGAGGACACACAAGCTGGCATGATCTACGCCTATTTGGAGGACTACACCGGTGACAGGGTATGCTCCAAGCAGCTTTATGAGGAAGCGCTGGGGAACTTAAATTCCCCGGCAGACTGGGAGACACGGGCAATCTGCGAGATTATGAATACTGGCATTGCGGGCGGCATCATACAGGGCTGGGCAGCCTACAAAAGCCCGAAGCGGTATAAGAAATACGGTTCTCAAAAAGGCTGGGAGCGTGTCAACCAAGCCCCGCCGGAGGGGGACGGTTTTAAGGAAATCACGGAAGAAGAAGCCCGGCAAATGGAACTGCCATTCTGAAAAGCCGCCGGTTAACAGTTTGGTTGACGCTTCGGTTGACAGCCGGTTGACGGGGAAAAGCCTGATATTTGGGGCATTTCTCTCCTTTGTCAACCATGTCAACCAAGAAATCAAAGAAAAAGTAAAAAGTAATCATAGAGCGCCTATGGATTGTTTTCAAAGTCTTTTCTGCCGGTTGACACGGTTCGGTTGACATGGAGACAGTCTGCGGCTGTACACCTGCCTGACATTCCCTTGTCGGGCATATTTCATTTATGGAGGTAACTGCCTATGGCAAAAAGCAAAAACGAGAGCAATAACAAAAACAGCGGCACCCTGCTTACCGAAAAAGACGGCACCCAGTATTTTGTCATGGGGAAAGTCCGTATCAAGGTATCGGAGCATTTCGCACAGGATGGGAAGCCGCTTGACAGCCTGCTGGAAGATGTGATCCAGCACGCTGCCGCCGCTTCCTGAAAAAATACGGAATAACGACTGTCAATCAGCCCACGCTTATGATATACTTGTACCAGCGAGTATTGTATAAGCGTGGGTTGTTTCTTTTAGAAGGAGGATTTTAACTGTGAAACAACCATACAATACAACGATTTATAACACCGCACTATATTTGAGATTGAGCCGTGACGATGAATTACAGGGAGAAAGTGGCAGCATCCAGACCCAGCGCATGATGCTCAGGCAGTATGCCGCAGAGCATGGGCTGACCGTTGTAGACGAGTACATAGACGACGGATGGAGCGGGACAAATTTCGAGCGTCCAAGTTTCCAAAGGATGATTGATGACATTGAGGACGGGAAAATCAACTGCGTTGTCACAAAGGATTTATCCCGTCTGGGAAGAAACTATATCCTGACCGGTCAGTACACGGAAATCTATTTCCCCAGCAAGGGAGTACGCTACATTGCCATAAATGACAATGTGGACACCATCAATGGAGAAAGCGAGCTTGCCCCATTCTTAAACATCCTGAATGAAATGCATGCCCGGCAGACCAGCAAAAAGGTCAAGGCTGCCATGCACACCCGGTTTGCAAATGGCGCACACTATGGAGCCTATGCACCGCTGGGCTATGTAAAAGACCCGGACAAAAAAGGGCATCTTCTGATCGACCCGGAAACACGCTGGATTGTAGAGAAGATTTTTGACCTTGCCGTACACGGGCGTGGAGCCGCCAGCATTACACGGATTCTGGCGGAGGAAAAAGTACCTACCCCCGGCTGGCTGAACTATGAAAGATACGGGACTTTCGCCAATATCTACGCCGGTGCGCCCGCAGAAAAAGCCTATGCGTGGACGATTGCACAGGTCAAGAGCATTTTGAAAGAGGAAACCTACATCGGTCACAGCGTTCACAACAAGCAGAGCAACATTTCATTCAAGAATAAGAAAAAGGTGCGGAAGCCGCAGGAAGAATGGTATCGTGTGGAAAATACCCACGAAGCCATTATTTCCGAAGAAGCGTTCCAAAAAGTGCAGGAGCTGATTGCAAGCAGACGCAGGAAGCGCAGAAATGGTACGACACAGATTTTCGCAGGATTGATAAAATGTGCAGACTGCGGATGGTCTTTAGCCTATGGGGAAAACAAGCAGAATAAAAACCCATACGGTTACTACCATTGCAGCAAGAACGGACAGGGATTACGCCAGTGTTCCATGCACTATATCCGCTATGATGTGCTGTATGCCTATGTGCTTGCAAGACTGCAATACTGGTCTGTGCTGGCACAGAAAGACGAGGACAAGCTGCTGAAACGTCTGCTCAATGTCAGCGACAGAGAAAGAAACTCTGCGAAGAAAAAGCAGGCTGCTGAACTGAAAAAGGCAGAGAAGCGCAAAGCCGAGGTTAACGGGCTGTTTGCTAAAATGTACGAGGACTGGTCTGCCGGGCGCATAACCGAGTATAACTTCAATATGCTGTCCGAGAAGTACCAGAATGAGCAAAAGGAGCTTGAGACAAAAATCCGGCAGCTTCACGAAACGATGGAAGCCGCCGTACAGACCGCAGCGGACGCTGAAAAGTGGATTGCTCTGATGAAGCAGTATGTCAACCCTGCGGAGCTGACCGCCGAACTTCTGAACACTCTAATTGAAAAAATAACCGTCCATGAAGCTGTCAAGGGCGAGGACGGAAGCCGTGAGCAGGAAGTAGAAATCTACTACCGCTTCATCGGCAAAATCGACTGATCTTTCTTTTTTACCCAACAATATCTTTAACTAAGGGAAACCGGATAATATCATCCTGATGCGGAAGGCTTTGAAGGAATTTCCGAACAATCTTTCTCTCATGGAGAATCTGGCCCATTCCATGCTGTTCACTGATAAAGGAGAATATATGGACGAGTGCATAAAACTCTGCGAGACCATACTCAGCAAAAGCATCGAGGACAGGCAGCGGTATGCGGTGCTGCAGACTACCGTCTATGCCTACAACAAAAAGGGTGACAAAGAAAAGGCGAGGGAGTATGCCGAGAAACTGCCGGATTACTATTGTACCAGAAATGTGGTGTTGGAATGCGTCCTGAAGGGAGAGGAGCTGCTGGAACTGGCACAGCATAATATCGTGGCTTATGTCAGTCTGATAGACGATGCTGTGGGCTGGATGCTGCGTGCAAAGGAGTACACCCCGGAAGAAAAAATCTTCGCATATGAAACGGTGGCAAAGCTCTACCAGCTGTTCCTATATGATGAGAACTACGGATATAAACATACTGGGCTGCACATGCTCTGGATGAACATAGCAAAAGAATACGCACAGTGCCGGAACAGCGAAAAAACCGTAGACGCCCTGAATAAAGCATATCAACATGCCCATGTGCTGGATCATTTCCAATCAGGCAGTTACACCTCCATGTTCGCGGACAAAGGCACCTATTCCAAGGATGGATTCTCGAGGAACTTTGAGGCAAGCTATATGGACTGGCTGCAAAAGACCATGGAAAATCCTGTCTTTGACTTTGTGCGCGAAACGGAGGCGTTTAGGCGGATAGGGGAGGGCTCTTTTTAGGCTGGTATAGGCTCTCGGAATTTCAGGAAGCAGAATCAGGCATTGGGGCGGGACGGCACCTGGAAAAGTGGGGGAACCGACCCAAAGGAGTTCCGGAAAACAGCGTGATATGTGGTCTGGAGATTCCGAGAGGATATCCGAATCCCGATATTTTTCTATTCCACCAGTTTCACATTCGGATAGATTCGCTCCATCCGCTCGTCCGGGAAATGGGCGTCCAGAAATAAGTCCAGGGGGCTTTCGGAAGTGCCTGTGGTGTTACCGGCAGCGTCTGCGGAGCCCCATTGGCCGTCATCGGCAGCGTCTGCGGGGCTCCCCTGGCCGTCCTCCGCCATGTCGGCTGCGGTCATACCGGCCCCCTGGGTATGGCGCTCCGTGTACCGGGCCAGCGCCAAAGAAGAGATAATCATATTGAATATCATAAAGACAATCAAACAGTTGCACAGCACCTTCCCCGCCCGCACCGGCAGCTTCTCAATCAGCCCCGACAGCCAGGGATAGATGGCCTTCAGCCAGACCACGGCGGCAATGCCCCAGAAGAAGCAATACAGCAGATTGATGCGCCCGCCCAGGTTGAATGCGAACCCGCTGTAGTCCCAGAATACCGTACCGAACGCCAGTTCTGTAAACACGCTGCAGACATATTCATAAGCGCCGCCCAGCAGAGTGCCCGTCAGGAAGATATACCGGTCGCTCTTGTTGCGGTAGCGGTACAGGAACAGGGTCAGAAGCGCGCAGCCAAGCCCCCACACGATGCTGAAGGGCCCGTAGACCACGCTGCTGCGGCTCATGAGCACCCCTGTGGTCAGCAGGCAGAATATGGTCTCCGTGACGTCCCCCAGAAAAGCGCCGATGAAGAACAGGGACACCAGCTTATAGAAACTGCACCCCGCCGCGAAAATCGCCGTCTCCGCCTTGGATTTTTCCCGAAAGTCCTCTGCGATGACCTCCCTGTCAATGGCCGGGAAGGATTTCTGCATACGCCGCTGCACCCCAACAGTGAGCCTGTTCTCCAGCAGCCGGGAAGTCTGCTGCATCCCCTCGGACAGCGCAGACAACCGCCTGGCCGTCACCTTCATGCCCAGGACGGCCATGGCAGTAGTGATGAAGTCCACAGCCAGCAGCCCCGCCGCGCCCCACTGCAGAATCAAGGTCACCGGGCGGGGTATCCTGCGCAGCAGCTCGCACAGCACAGGATTGGCGAAAAGCATGGTCCCCAGCGCCAGCAGGCCCCACAGCAGGGAATATCGCAGGCACACATATCCGCTCAGGTTGTACCTGATATCGGAATAATCCCACAGCTTTTTATGGAATATCTTCTCCATCAGCATTCCCGTAGCGTATTCCAGCATACTGGCCAGCAGCATTCCGCCCAGGAACAGGAAGAAGGGCCTGTCCGTCAGCTCCGGCAGGAACACCGCGAACAGCACGGCGCTGAACCCATAGATAGGGCACACCGGGCTGTTCACGAATCCCCGGTTCACGAACTGTCTGCGGCTGAACGCGGAAAAACATACCTCCATGCACCAGCCCAGGAAAGAATAGATGAAAAATAGATAGCATAAATCTGTTAAAACGTATGTCATGCCTACGCTCCTCCCTTGTGAAGATTCAAGACAATTCCTCATGATTCATACCATTCTATCATAGCCTTTCAAGGGCTTCAAGCCATATCGGCATCATTTTACGCCCCCCGTTTAACGCGCCTGCCAGGCCATGGCGCAAGGAATTTGGAGGATAAGATCAGGCTTCTGTTCGGCACCGGCAATCCGGCCATGCCGGCGGGGCGGCACAATGCCTTATCTGGCAGAAAGCGAAGCCCTGGAGACCCGCCAGGAGGCGTGAACGTGCGGACACACGCTTGCCTTATCTGGCAGAAAGCCCTCGAAAACCGGCATCACGCCCTCCTTCCCCAGACGCTCCAGTGGCAGCGCTCCTTCCGTGATTCTCCTGCCCGCCCGGACATACATGGCTTTTGCGGTATTTCAGTGGCGAAATCCCGTTTTCTTCGCGAAAGATGCGGATAAAATGGCTGACGCTTGCATAACCGGTCATTTCGGAAACCTCCAATATCGATTTGTCCGACAAAGTGAGCAGGTTCTTGGCATATTCCATACGAAGCTCCCTTAGATAATGCTTGAAAGACATATGGTAGTACCTTTGAAAAAACTCCGAAAACCTGGTGTGTGAATATCCGGACATGGCAATCAATTCCGCTGTGGATCTGGTAAAATATTCAGGCAGCTTGACACGGGAAGTGAACTCATAAAGCCATCCTGGAGGGGGATCGCTTTTACAATGGATTTCTTCGTAGCACATTCCCAAAATATCGGCAATGACAGAAAGGATGCAGATATTGTAGGCATTGCGGTTATGGTCAAAGTGCCCCAAACGCTCCTTCATTTCAAGCCTTGCCAGGCGGGACAGGATTGCTGCAAATTCATGGCTGTCCGCCCCGATCTTTACTGAGTCCTGGGTATGGATGAGATAGTCGAGGAATTCCCGATCAAAGAGATCGAGGCATAGTTTTTCAAGCTTTTCCAGGGAAATATAGATATCTCGATGCTCGTGGCTTTCGCTTGCGTCCAGTATGGCATGGACTGCAGACGCGCTGACGAAACAGATATCGCCGATTCCCATCTTCTCAGCTCTCCCATTGGCCACATTGGTGGGATTTCCTCTGACGAACAGGATAATTTCACAATTATTATGTTTATGCTCCATGGCTGGAAAATAATGGTTCGCCGTGGAAAGATCCCGTGATTCCGATAAAGGTATGGGCATATTTACCAAATCCTCCCTTTCCATTGTGGATTTCCTTGCAATAAATGTCCTGTAACCTGCCTTTGCGGCTCCAGGAGGTGTTTCGTGGCCTCTTGCACGCAATCCCGGGACGGCTGTGCGTCAAGCCCTGTCTCCCTTGCGGGTTTGCGTGCATCAACAAGACGCCCGGACTTTTAGGTATGGCTGCACGGGAGTTTTGCATGATTCTATTTTAGTTTGGACATAAGATATTGTCAACAGAAAGGGGAAAGCAAAATGGGACCCTTAACAAATTGAAATGATTTGCAAAAATCGATATTTTTTATATGGAAAACGAAAGGAAACGATAGGCAATTCCGCGAGTATGTGCTATGCTTTATTTGATGCAATGACCCAATACACATTCTGTAGTTTTGGAGGAGGAAATCACAATGGAAGCTAGGAACGAAAACAGCGCATATCTGTACGACTTAAGGACGAACGGCAGGATATGCCCCCTGGGAATCGACTGTGGGCATCAGGCATTCTCATGGAAGATGCAGTCCGATGTCATCGGGCAAAGGCAGACTGCATACAGAATTGTAGTCAAGAAAACGGACGGCAGGATGGTCTGGGATAGCGGAAAGGTCATGTCCGACCAGTCTCATGATATTGTCTATGGAGGGGATTGCCTGGAAGCTACAAGCGGCTACACATGGGAGCTGACCGTCTGGGACCAGAAGGAGAATATGCTCAGCGCATCCGCATCCTTTGAGACCGCGCTGCCCACAGAGGAGGGCTTCGGCGAGGCCAGATGGATCAGCGCCGCTGAAGCCGTGGACGCTGCTGCACGCCGTCTTCCCGTGTTCAGGCGTTCGATGACCATTTCCAAAGACATTTCCTGCGCGAGGCTGTATTCCACCGCCCTTGGGGTATATGAGAGCTTTATCAACGGCCAACGGGTGGGTGTAATCGGAGACGATGGACGAATCAGATACCATGAGCTGAAGCCCGGCTCCTCTGAGATGGCAAAGCGTAAATTCTACAGCACCTATGACGTGACCTCCATGCTCCATCAGGGGGAAAACGTCCTTGCCGCGCTTACGGGAAACGGATGGTGGAACAGCCTCATCGCGGCAAACTACGGAAAACGGATAGCTTATCTGTGCAAATTGGTCATCCGATATACGGACGGCACCGTGGACGTCATCTGTACCGATGAAAGCTGGAAGGCGGCGGAGGAATCGCCCATGGAGACGGCGGATATCTACAATGGGGAAAGCTATGACGCGCAGACGGATCTCGGGTTCATGCGTGCAGGCTATGACGACAGCGGCTGGAGCCATGCGGAGATCAACCATGAGTACTCGGGAGAGGTCACCCCATGGATCGGAAGCCCCATCATCGTGCGCAACGATTTGGAACGTCATGGGAAATCTGTCACGATCTATCAAGGAGCCGTGGATGCGGATGAGAATAGATACGGCAGAATCAACATTCTCCGCAAGCTGGAGATTCCGGCCGGTGCGAATGCGGAGTTCAGCCTCCGCGCGGGAGAGACCGCCCTTATCGATTTCGGGCAGAACGCCGCGGGCTGGGAAGCATTTACTGTCAGCGGCAGGCAGGGCACTGTGGTCACGGTAGAGCATGGCGAGATACTCAATGACCATCTGGGCGAGAAATCCCGGGGCAGCGATGGACCTGGCGGCAGTATCTATAACCTCAACTACCGTTCGGCAAAAGCGCAGACAAATTATACCTTGAGCGGGACTGGCGAGGAACACTATCATCCCACCATGACCTACTACGGTTTTCGGTATATAGAAATAACCGCCACCGATACGGTCCATTTCAAAGAAGTCACCGCACAGGTAGTCACCTCGGTGGAGGAGGATACAGGAGAAATCGTGACATCCCATGAGAAGATCAACCGTCTGGTCTCTCTGGCAAGATGGGGACAGTATTCCAATTATCTCAGCGTTCCCACGGACTGCCCTCAGCGGGACGAGCGGTACGGCTGGATGGCGGACACACAGGTATTTGCCATGGCAGGATGCTATCTGGGGAATAATAAGACCTTCCTGGAAAAATTCCTGCAGGACGTGCGGGACGCCCAGCCGGAAAATGGCGCTTATGGCGGCGTGGCGCCTACAGGACGCTACGGCAATGAACAGGGGGGCACCGGATGGGCAGACGCTGGCGTAATCGTTCCCTATATCCTGTGGCAGATGTATGGAGACGTATCTGTCATCAAAACCCACTGGGCTTCCATGGTCCATTATGTGGACGGCTTCCTGGGCAACACGGAGAAGCATGGCCCCGTGAACATCTGGGGCGACTGGGTAGCCTATGAATCCAATGACGGTGAGATCCAGGACATCCTTGCGGCGGCATACTATGCCTGGGACGCGCAGATGATGGCCGAGATGGCGGGGGCGGCAGGCTTTGAGGACCAGATTGAGAAATACAACTCTCTGTTTGCCGATGAAAAAACTTATTTCATTGAAAACTTCGTGACTTCCGATGGAAAGATGAGACGCGGGGAGCAATCCGTCTGCCTGTATGCGCTTTACCTTGACCTGCTTCCCGATCAGTCATCAGTGGATGCAGTGACCGATCAGCTGCTGGAAAATATCAAGCGTAATGGAAACAGGCTCCAGACGGGTTTCCTTGGCACGAAGATCATCCTGGATACCCTGACTAAGATTGGCAGAAACGATGTGGCATATACCCTCCTTTTCCAGGAGCAGAATCCCTCCTGGCTCTATACGGTGAACCAGGGCGCCACTACCGTATGGGAACGGTGGAACTCCTATACGGTGGCGGACGGCTTTGCCGATGTGGGCATGAATTCCTTCAATCATTATGCCTATGGCGCTGTGGCAGGCTGGATGTTTGCCACGATGGCAGGGATTGGCATAGGCCAGCCGGGATTCAAACGGATCTGCCTGGCGCCTGCGCCGGATCGGCGCCTGCCCCTTGTCAGGGCAGAGTATCAAAGCGCCTATGGCCCGATCAAGGTGGAATCTGAGTTCCAGGGAGAGCTTTGGCAATATGGCTTTGCCATTCCCGCAAATACCACAGCTGAGATCCGCATTCCTGTGGGCGGCGCTCATATTACCGTGGACGGCAGCGAAGCCTCTGCACTGTCCTGGGAGAAGGATGGAATCGTTCTCTGCCGGATAGAGGACGGCATCGCTGTCTTCGATGCGGCGGCGTCAAAGCATACCATCCTTGTGGCTCATGACTCCTGTTTAACCTTAAAGGCCTCATGGCAGCGGTGATCAAAATAGGGCGTTAAAAATCAATAAGTCGTTTCCGATGGCTTATACAAAATAAGGCTTCCAGTCTCTCGAGAATGGAAGCCTTCAAAGGCCGGGAGGCCCTTCATTCAGCGGGATGCAGACACATGCAATGCCTTATCGGGCAGAAAACCCTCGAAGATTGGCATCACGCCTTCTTTTTCCAGCCGTTCCAGAATCTCACGGCTGCGGATGGTCCAGCCTACCTCGTGGACGCCATAGAGCCGCTTCATCAGCCGCAGGCTGGGACAGGCCCGGTCTATGTAATTGTAAGCTATGAAATCAGGCCGGGTGAGGAAGGAGGTCAGCAGCAGGGTCAGGATAGCCCGGATAGGCCAGGTGATCGCGCCCGCCTCCTTGGCCCGCATGAAATTCTCGCTGAGCTGCCCCCGGATGACAGACGGGTAGCGCTTCTTCAGGTGCAGCAGCGCGGCGGGATGAAATGATTCAATGCAGTAGGACCCGTTCCAGTCCTTCAAAAGAGCCATCGCAGCATCCGTCAGGGCGGCGGCATTGCCATGCTCTACCTTCAGCTCCACGATCAGGGGCGTCTTTCTCTCAAACAGCGCCAGCACGTCCTGCAGCAGGGGAATGGTCTCGCCGTTTCCTTTCAGGGGATAATCCTTCAGATCCTCCAGCCGCAGATTCTCAATTACGGCCTGTTTGCCGCAGACTCTGCTCAAATCGCTGTCATGGACCACGGCCAGATGCCCGTCTGCCATCAGGTGCACGTCCAGCTCCGCCCCAAAGCCGTTCTCTACAGCCTTGCGGAAAGCGGTCAGGGAGTTCTCCGGGATGTTCTGGCTCATGTCGTGGAGGCCCCGGTGGGCATAGCGGACATCCGCCAGTTTCTCCCAGCCGGACTGGCCCTTCCGCGGCAGCAGCATCAGGCACCAGAGCAGGAGCAGCGCCATCGCGATGAAAAGAATGTGAATTAAAATGTTCATAAGAATATCCTTTCTTGTGTCCTAATCGTCCATATCCGCAAAAGCAGCCAGTCCTTTTTTGGCCTCTGCCTTGCTGTCTCCATGGCGGACGAAGCACATGGTGACGGGAATAGCTGGATTGTGCAGAGGCGCCTGGAAGACAGACAATCGCAGTCTTTTTGGACAAAGCCATTTTAACACAAGGCTTGCTGCTTTTCAAGATGTGGGGAGGAACAGCGTGCAGTCCATGGCGCTTACCGGGGCAATTGGGGGCGATGCTTTATGAAAGCAGCTCGCTGCCAATCGATTTCCTCGTATAAATAGCACAGGCTCATCTCCTTAATCGCTCCTATCGCCGGCATTTCCACAGGAAGGGCGTCACCTCCCCTCAAGGTCGTGTTCCCAGGCAGGGCTTGATACGTGGCTTGCCGTGGCGAGGTTATATGAGAGCGTATTTGAGGATATGTGCGCGGTGACGCATGTAGTTGTTGCCAAAGCCGGAGAACTGCATTATAATAATAGCGATGAAGACGGCATTTGCAGCGACAGGAAGCCGAATGTCGGATAGCTTACATTTCAGGGCTTGGGAGGGTTATGGCCCTGGCGGCTTAAGAAGAGGTGTATGATATGGGACAGGAAGCGGACAGAGTGGATTCCAATCAGGACATAGATGCGCTGATAGCTTTGCTGGACGGCTGCGTCCAGGCTGGGGACAGCAGGATCAAAATTGATGTGGTGGAGGGACAGGGGGAGATGGTGGGCAGGCAGTACCACCATGGCCGCTGCGACATCGGAAGTCCCTGGGCCTGTGGAACGGCCTTTGACGTGCTGGAGTGACAGGGAAGTGCGAAGCATTGATGCTATGGCTTTGTAACATTGTAGCATGCAATATTTATGTAATATATAGAAAGAAGTCATACGGGAATGGACAATCATGGAAAATGATTTGTTTATTCCCGTAACTTTTTTCGGGGGAGCGAGTCTATTATAATAGCTGGAAGCCAAGGCGCTGCTGCATGGGCCCTGCACCGGGACGTCACGGGCCGCAGGGCTCATGGAGGGAAGCCGCCAGGGCCGAAAGGCGTATTTAAAAGCTGTAAGGGGCAAGGCGCAGGTGAAAGCTGCACCAAATCCCAGGATGTGGGATGCAAGAAGGCCGTCAGGGAGCTTAGGGCAGGCGGCATATGCAGGATTGGAAAGGATACGATAAGTTATGAGATTTGCTGCGGCATATGAGCAGAGCAGGGACGCCGTCTACGGCTATCTGGTGTATATGACCAAAAACGTGCCGCTGGCTGAGGACCTGAGCCAGGAGGTGTTTCTGCGGATGTTTCTGCATCTGGACAAGTTCAGAGAGGAAGCAAGCGTGCGCACCTGGGCCCTGCGCATCGCGCGGAACGTGTTCCTGAGCTATGCCAGGAAGAAGCAGCCGGTTCTTCTGGAAGAGCAGGAGTGGGAGCCGGAGCCGGACGTGAACCGGAACCAGCCCGAGGAGGAAATCCTGCGGAAGGAGGAGGCGGAGCGGGTAAGGAGCTGCCTGATGTGCCTGGGGGAGCAGGAGCGGACGGTGCTTCTGCTGAGGGACTTCGAGGAGCTTTCCTATGAGGAGGTGGCCAGGATCATGAATCTGACGGCGGAGGTGGTGAAGGGCCGCATCTACCGGGCCAGGCAGAAGTTCCGGAAGATTTATGACGGCACTGTCAGAAAGAATGCAGGGATGCCCCGTGCAGGCACAGAGAAAGAAAGCCCAAGTGAAGCTTAAGGAAGCCGGAACCGGGAGAGGCAGAGAGTGCGACAAGGGAGCCGGGACCAGGAAAGGCAGAGTGCGACAAGGGAGCTGGGATCAGGAAAGGCAGAGAGCGCCGCAAGGAAGCCGGAACCAGGAAAGGCAGAGAGGAGATGAAAGGATATGGATCAGGTACAGGAAAAAATCGAAATTCCACAGGTGACCTATCAGGGGGATGATAAGAAGCTGAAGGAGCGGGTGTCCAAATTCAAGGCGGGGACTCTCAGAATCGTGATATTTACAATAGTGGGACTGTTCATGGGGTATTACAGCAATACCTATGTGACGGATCCCTTTTTCCCCACGAAGCTGGTGACGGCGATTCCCTACAAGATAACGGAGGCCATCTACAGCTCGATTCTGCGGGCGGATACTTTGGTCACCAGAGAATACTGGGGCTATACCCTGGAGTGGCAGTACTTCCCTTACAGCGCCATCGCCAACCTGCTGGCGGAGCCCTTCACCACCATGCTGATCGGCGGGGCTATCTACGGGTCTTTTGCCTATTTCACGGGGGACAAGAGAGTGTTTACCCTACAGCGGTTCCTGAAGTTCGCGGGGGGCTGGTGCGCCCTGATATTGCTGGTGACGGGCCTGGCTTTCGGCATGAATGCCAAAGCCAAGGCGGACAATGAAAAGTTTGGTGAGGTTGACCATTTTTTCTTCTACAGCGAGAGCGGGGGAACTGCCGTGGCAGGGGGAGACTCGGAACTGTCAGACTTGGTGCGGCAGTATTTTTACAATGGACTGGCGCCGGTGGATTTGGTGCGGGATTATAAGGGCGAGCTGCCCCTGGGCATATATTATGATGATGGCCTGCGGTATGGACTGTATCAAATCAACTATGAGATGCAGTATGTGGTGACGGAAGAGGGCAGAATTTACCATATTTCCAAGGAGTTCGCGCAGCTGGTGGAGGATTATGCGCTGAAGGGGCTGCGGCCCGGCATGGAAGTTCAGGAGGTGGCAGAATGAGCATGGTTTCGATAAAAAGGATGGGGAAAGAGGGGCTGAAGATAAGCGGCAGAAAGGACTGGATCATTTTCTGGTTCTTTGCGGCGATGATTTCCTATGTGGCAGGCGGATGGCTGGACCGGCCGGTCAATGAATGGCTCCGGGGCATGACGGGGCCATGGCTTACGGATATGAACATGCCCGGCAATTACGGGCGCACAATCGTGGCGGAGCTTCTGCTGGCGGCGCTGACGGAGGCGCTGCTGTTCCTTCAGAGGAAGAGCGTGAAGGCGAAGATAGGCGTTGCCGTGGCAGGCGTGGCGCTGGCAGCTATGATTGTGGGAATCCATCAAGTGCACTGCGGGCTGATTGTGTCCGTGCTGCACAGTGAGGAGCCTAAGAGCATGACATTGTTTCTGGACGGCAGCCAGGAAAGGGCGATCGCGCAGGAGGAACGCCAGGAGCTGCTGGAGCTGTGCAGGAGCCTTGAGGTCATAACGGATCCGCAGGAACTGGCGGACTGCCTGGCCTGGTACGATGGGGAGGGAAAACGGCCAGGCGGCACTGACGGCGTATGGCTGAAGTTTCCGCAGAAATATGGGCACAGCTATATCCTGAACCTGGATGTACAGGACGGATATATCTACCTCTGGCGGGGGTACCAGGGGCATGAGAAGCAGATTACCTTCTTCCGGGACAATGGACTGATAGGATGGCTGGAGGGACGGAAAGGGGGCGGCCTTTAGGCCGTCCCCTTATTTGGAAATATTCTGCCCTGACTCCACAATCGTGCGGTCTGTTGCGTTCTCGCTCCCGCAACTCTTACGGATTCTCTCCCCGCCAGGACTCTCTCTTCAGATAGCGTTCCAGTATGTGGAAGCGCTTGAAAGCCGCAGCCATGGTGCGCCCGTCAATCTGGGCCAGGTCGTTCTGCCCGAAATAGTTTCTCAGGATATCCGCCAGGCGTAAGGAATTGTCTACAAATAACTGATGCGGGTTTATAGCTGTTTTCCTTGTATCTCCGGGCTTTTTCCTAAACAAGTTGCATCAGTTATTTTCCGACAATTCCTAAATCTGTTGTGCGCGAACATTCTTAGAAGCCTTTAAAAAACATTTAAAAACTACTGCGATAGTATTGACAATGGCGCACTACTATGATAGTATAAGAACATGAAACTATCGCGATAGTATAAGAGCCAGGAAGGCTAGGACAGTTGCCCCGGCAGATTGGCAGACCTGGCGGAAGGGAGAGGACATGGGAATGAAGCTTTATGATTCAGAGCTGAAAGTGATGGCAGTGCTTTGGCGGGAGGGGGATTCCACGGCGAAGCATATTTCAGATATCTTAAAGGAAGAGATTGGCTGGAACGTGAACACCACCTACACCGTAATCAAGAAATGCATCAAAAAAGAAGCAATCGAGCGCAGAGAGCCGAATTTCCTGTGCCATGCGCTGATTACCAAGGCTCAGGTGCAGGCGGCGGAGACGGACGAGCTGATTGACAGAATCTATGACGGATCCGCCGATATGCTGTTCGCGTCCCTGCTGAACCGGAAGCGGCTTTCCGATGAGCAGATTGAGAGGCTGAAGAAAATCGTGGAAGATGGAAGATAGGTTGAAGGAGGAAGATAGGTTAAAAAAGGAAGATAGGTTAAAGAAGGAAGATAAGTTAAAGAAGGGAAACAGGTGACGGATATGGAATTGGTTCAAAGAAGTCTGCAGGGAGGTATTTTGATTCTGGTGATTCTGGCCATCAGGGTGCTGTGGCTGGACAGACTGCCCAAGCGGACGTTCCCGGTTCTGTGGGGCGTGGTGCTTGTGCGCCTGCTGGCGCCCTTTTCCGTTCCCTCTGCGGTCAGCGTATACTCGTTTCTGCAGAGGGCACAGCGGGCGGCGGATTCGGGTCTTCCTGCGGTACCGGAGAATGTGACGGTCACGAGTGATCCGGGAATATGGGAAACCGTACAGGAATTGACGCTTGGACAGAGCGCAACGCTGACGGATCTGACGGAGCAGGGAAAACAGGTGCAGGCGCTTCCGGTCATCTGGTGCCTGGGAGCCGTTCTCTGCGGGACATTTTTCCTGGCGTCCTATCTGCGCTGTCTGAAGAGCTTCCGCAGGTGGCTGCCTGTGGAGGACGGAGAGGTGCGGCGCTGGCTGGACGGGCACAGGGCGGGAAGGTTCATTTCGGTCGGGCAGTCAGCGGGGATTTCGGCGCCTCTGACTTATGGGGTTTTCCGCCCGGTGATCCTGCTTCCCAGGAGAACCCTCTGGGGCAGCGGCCAGGAGCTGGAATACATCCTACAGCACGAGTATGTGCACATCATTCATTGCGACGGAGTGGTGAAGCTGGCTATGGTGGCGGCGCTGTGCGTCCATTGGTTCAATCCGCTGGTCTGGATTATGGCAGGATTGCTGAACCGGGACATCGAGCTGGCCTGCGATGAGGGCGTCCTGCACCGTTTCGGAGAGCAAGCCCGGGCCGGGTACGCTATGGCGCTGATTGGGATGGAGGAGAAGAAGCGGGGGCTGATGCCCCTTTACAACGGATTCAGCAAAAATGCCATTGAAGAAAGGATTCATTTGATTATGAAATATAAGAAAATAAAACATGTGACGGTCATGGCGGCTTCGCTGCTGGTGGCAGCTACGGTACTGATGTTCGCCACATCGGCGAAGAAATCGGAAGCCAAGGGACAGGATGGAGAAAATCCGGCGGAGGGGACCCAGGACATCCAGGGGGCGGAATGGGATATGGCGGATCAGGGGGATGTGCTGATGGACCCGCCGAAGGGCAGCCCGGGATTTCTGGGGACGGATGCCGGTTCAGCGCAGGGGACAGACACCGCAGCAGGTGACATGTCCGTGGACGAGGCAGGGCTTGATGGCGCTGGGGCAGGCATGGGGCAGTCCGGTGCCGGAGGGACCGGCACGCCCCAATCCGGCGGTGAGAGCAAAGCGAATGCATCGCAGTCCGGTGGTGGAGACGGAAACGGCGCAGCAAATTCCGGCAGCGGTGGAGCGAATGCAGCACAGCCAAATGATGGCGCCATGGCCGGACAGGCAAAGGGAGTGCCTGCGTATATGCTGCGATATCAGCAGGAGGGCATGCTCCAGGAGGAACCTGCGGACCTGTATGTGGGACAGGGCTACTGCCTGCTGATTCCCACGGAGGGGTGGCAGCTCTATGCGCCGGATGCCTGGATGTGGGAATACAATGAACAGGTGCAGTTCTGGGTGGCCGACTACACCGGGCACACCCTGGAACAAACCATGGACAGTTTGAAAAAAGACGGTTATTCGGAGACAGAGGAAGGAATCCTGAGCAGAGAGAAGGACGGCAGATTCTTCTTCGCCCAGATACGCGAGAGCGGAAACGACATCATGTGCATATATTATGCCTATCCAACGGATTCGGAGCATATTGAAGGCTTTGGGAGGATTCTGCCCGCAATCGCCGACAGCTTCGGCATAATAAGAAAAGAGGGCCAGAGCGGCCTTTCGGAGGATGCAAGGCAGGCAGAGCAGACGGCACGGGATTTCTGGGCGGCCTATCTGGCCGGAGACAGGGAAGCCATGGGAAGGCATCTCACGAAAGACTGTCAGGACAGGGACATATTCCCGGACGGCGTGGACGGACATGTGGCGGAGGAGGCCTTTGTCAACGCCGTGAAAGGCCTGGACATAGGAGCCAAAGCAGTGGGAGAGTCCTGTGAGGTTTCGGTGGAGTTCAGACCCGCGGCCGGGGCGGATTATCTGGAGCACCTCACCCTGGGAATGATCAAGGAGGCTGATGGATGGAAGATTGATTCCTATGGCCTGGAACTTTAATCCGAAAGAGGGTTCGATTCCCCGCAGTTTGCTGCGGGGGGCATGAAATGAAGAGACTTTCGGAGAAAATCACGGCAGCCTTGCCGTGCGGACGGAAGCGCTTCTCTAAGAGCACCGAGGCGGAAAGGGAACCAAGGAAGTCTCAAAGCGGAGGCGCCTGGGCGAAATCAGGGGCTGTCTGGCTATGGGGACATTATGGTTCCCTGTGGCGGAGCGCGAAGAGGAAATGGGAAAGAGCAGAGAAAAAACGGGAATAAGGAAGTGTCTACAAATAACTGCTGCAAGTTTATGGCAATTTTTATTGTATTTCCGGGCTTTTGCCTGAAGCAATTGCAGCAGTTATTTTCCGACAATTCCTAAGGAGACGAATAAGAGGATACGGCTATGCATTTTGTAGAAGCAAAAGGAATCTTGTCAGCCCAGAACGGGATGAACCTGTACAGGGGATGCACCCACGGCTGCATCTACTGCGACAGCAGAAGCAAGTGTTACCAGTTCACCCACCCCTTCGAGGACATCGAGGTCAAGGAGAATGCGCCGCTGCTTCTGGAGAAGGCCCTTCGCTCCAAGCGGAAGAAATGCATGATAGGGACAGGAGCCATGTGCGACCCCTACATGCACTGCGAGGAGGAGCTGCGGCTCACCAGGAGGTGCCTGGAGATCATAGACCGCTATGAGTTCGGCGTGGCTATCCAGACCAAGTCGGACCGCATCCTCAGGGATTTGGATTTCCTGAAAAGCATCAACGAAAAAGCCAAGTGTGTCGTCCAGATGACCCTGACCACTTACGACGAGAATCTGTGCGGGATACTGGAACCCAATGTCTGCACCACCGCGGAACGGGTCAGGGCCCTGGAGATATTCCGCGACAACGGAATCCCTACTGTGGTCTGGCTGTCCCCCATCCTGCCCTTCCTAAACGACACCAAAGAGAACATCCAGGGCATCCTGGGCTACTGCATCCGGGCCAAAGTGAAGGGCATCATCTGCTTCGGCATGGGGATGACGCTGCGGGAAGGGGACAGGGAGTACTATTACGCGGCCTTGGACAGGCATTTCCCGGGGTTGAAACAGCGCTACCAGAGACGGTACGGACAGGCCTACGAGATAGCCAGCGACAGGCACAGGGAGCTGATGGAACTGTTCCGCAGAATCTGCGGGGAAAATGGCATTCTCTGCCATGTGGAGGAATGTTTTGCCTATCTGCACGAATTTCCGGAACGGTATGAACAGATGACTTTATTTTAAAAATGTATAAAATAATTGAAAAATTGAAAGAATAACGCATAGAATCATAGAGAAGATTCTATTGTCCTGAATTCTACAATTGAAAAAATCAGAATATCATGGTATCATAGAAATGTGGCAGAGGTCAGATACATTTTTATGAGGATAATGATATGAGAATAGAGCGAGTAGATGACAAGACGGTAAAATGTTTCCTGTCCAATGAGGAATTGGAAGAATATGAGATTGATTATAAAGACTTTGTCCTGCGCAGCGACAAGGCCCGGGAGGTAGTGCAGGAGATTATCGAACAGGCCGAGGAGGAGGTTGGCTATAAGCCACCGAAATTCGCCTTTGACCTGCAGATCATGATGCTGCCCGACCAGGGGCTGATTCTGACGTTCTCGGACAGAGACCCTGAGGTCAAGGAGAGCGACCAGTTCATAGAATGTCTGAGGGAGATAAAGAAAATTCTACAGAGGACCAGGGAGAAGATGAACGGCAACGCCATTGCGGCGGAAGCGGCGGCACAGAACGGCCAGGCACCGGCCGGCGGTGCGGAGGGGAAGCCTGCCGGAGAGCAGGAGGCGGTGCGCCCTGGATTCGCCGTGTTCGTCTTCTCGGACATCGGCAGGATTATGGAGTATGTGGCCTTGCTGCCCTCGAATCTGCAGGTGGAGAGCCGCCTGTACCAGATGGACGGCCTGTATTTCCTCTATCTGCTCAAGGGGCGGGCCTCCTATGAGCGCTACAGCAGGGCCTGCGTGCAGGCGCTGGAATTCGCGGGGCTGTATGCCGCGGAGGAATCCCAGGTGGCGCAGCTGGAGGAGCATGGAGAGTGCCTGATCGCGGAGAAGGCGGTCAGGAAGCTGCGGGGCTGAGAATCCGTGCGGGGCGGCGGACCGGAAAGGCCGGGGAACTGTCCCCGGAAAGGCTGCCGGCGCAGGGAACATTTGGAACGGGGATTATAAGCCAGTGTGCATGGAGTCATGTTCATTGGCTTTTTTAGACTGAGGGGAAGAGGAAAAAGCGCGGAAACCGTGGCAGCGCAGAACGGAGGTATGGATGGGGGGCAGAACGGTCAGGGAGAGGCTGCAGGGAAGGGAGCTGAAGGTGTTCAGCTTCTGTTCCATGGCATTGTTGTTGGCGGCGGGGGCGGCAGGCATGGTCCGGGAGAGGGCGAGCCTGGCGGATGCCGTGAAAGGGCTCTGGGTCATCGTGATCTCCCGGGACGCCCTGATTACGGACTATTTCGGGCTGGCGGGATATGCCTCCGCTTTCCTGAACGCCGTGCTGGTGATGGGCATGGGGCTGTGGCTGCTGTGCCGGGAAAAAGTCAAGTTCACCGGGCTGACCATGGCGGCAGTGTTCATCAATGTGGGATATGCCCTCTGGGGAAAGAACCCGGTGAACATCCTGCCGATCCTGGTCGGCACCTCCGCCTATGCGCTGGTGCACGGCTCCAGGCTCAGCCGCTATATCTATACGGGGTTTTTCGGGACCAGTCTGGCGCCTCTGGTGACGGAGCTGGTCTTCGAGCTGCCTTATGGCAGGAAGATGAATCTTCTGGTGGCCATAGCGGTGGGGATATTGATTGGGTTCATCCTCCCGGCCCTCTCGGTACATACAGCCTCCATGCACATGGGATACAATCTGTTCAACGTGGGGTTCTCCGCGGGCATCCTGGCGTTCGTGGTGGTCTGTGTGCTGAAGTCCTTCGGCATAGAGAGCGAATCCGTGCTGATCTGGCGGGAGGGCAGGCCGCTGTGGATTGTGGTGGGTCTGTTCGGCTATTTCGCGCTGACTTTTCTGTATGGGCTGTATCTGTGCGGGGGCAGGGCTGAGGGCCTTTTGAAAGTATGGAAGCACCCGGGGCGGGCCGTGGCGGATTTCGTTCTGATGGAGGGGCCGGGGAACACGCTGATGAACATGGCGCTGGTGGGCGCTCTGTGCGCCGCTTATATCTGCCTGATCGGCGGGGATTTCTCCGGGCCGGTGGTGGGCGCAATCCTGACGGCATTTGGATTCTCGGCTTTCGGGGCCCATGTGCGCAATTACGCGCCGGTGCTGGCGGGGGTGTATCTGTCCACGCTCCTGAACCGGTTCGAGCCCACCACTCCCGGGGTGCAGCTGGCGGCGGCCTTTGCGGTGGGCCTCGCGCCCATTGCCGGGCGGTTCGGCGTGATAGCGGGTATCGTGGCCGGGATGCTCCATACGGCCATCGTCATGTGCACGTCCCAGATGTACGGCGGGCTGAACCTGTACAACAACGGATTCAGCGCAGGGTGGGTGGCCATCATCATGGTGCCCGCCATAGAGAGCTTCCTGATGGAATACGGGCGAAGGAAAAGGAGAGACACGGATGCTTGAAGAACAAAGGAAACTGGTGAGGATCATAGCGGAGCTGACGATGTATTTTCTGGGGATTGGGGCCGAGCATATCAGCTCCAGCATCGAAAGGGCGGGGACGAAAGGGAAGATCGTCTTCCACGCCGATTACCGCCCCGGCTGCGAGGAAAAGCTGAGAGAGCTGGATAAGCTGCGGGAGCAGCGGAATGACGGCATCGAGGACATCTATTGGGAGCTGGCCGGAGCCGGGAACCACGGGCAGACCAGCGAGCTGATGCTGGTGGGCATGATGGTGGACAAGGCGGAGGTGACCGTGGCGGACGGGACCGTGGACCTGACTTTATATAAGGAGCTGCGGGGGTAGCGGGTCACCACATCCGTCTGTACTCTCCCGGGGAGACGCCTTCCACCTTCTTGAAGACACGGCTGAAGTACCCGGGGTCGGGGATGCCCACTTCCCGGCCGATCGTCTCCGCGGTGAGGCCGGAGAATCGCAGCAGCTGTTTGGCGTGGGTGATGCGGATCTGGTTCAGGTAGCCCAGCACGGTGGTGCCGAACTGTTCCTTGAAGCTGCGGGCCAGGTAGAATTTGTTCAGGTAGAACTGGCCTGCCACCATATCCAGGGTGATCTGCTCCCGATAGTGCTCCTCCAGGTATGCTTTCACCTGCTGGAGGGACTGCTTTTTGGACCGGGCGGGGGAGGTCCTTTCCGGATGCCAGCTTTTTTCCATGATGGCGGTCAGGAGGCAGGTGATTTTTTCGTTGATGCGCATGTCGCGGATGTAGTCCTCGGAGCCCGCTATGGCCAGCAGTTCGGTGAGCAGCCCCAGGAAAGGGTCGCCGCGCTCCGCCCTGAAGACGGGGCGGCCGCCGCGCTCCACATATTTTTCATAGATTCCGCTCATACTGGAACCGTAGAAATGGATCCATCTCAAAGACCACAAGTTGTCTTCAGATGAGCTCTGGGCGTAGGCCTTCCGGCAGTCGATGAAGGCGCAGTCCCCGGCGGAGAGGCTGTGGCGCAGGCCGTCATAGTCCAGGGTTCCGGCACCTTCAGTGACCAGGAAGAACAGGAAGGAGCGCAGGCCCGAGCGGCTGCTGGTATGGGGCTGCAGAGCCTGAAGCTCCCCCGCCTCCTGCAGGTGCAGCAGGTTGGCCTTGGCGAAGGAGGAGGGGGTGTATATGACGCGGTTGGATTTCACTGAAGTGCCTTGAAAGAGGGATTCCATGGGGTGCCTCCTGTGTTGTCTTATTTCTGGCTCCGGACAGAGATAGTATAGCACAAAAGTCAAGATTGTACAAGGTTGCCGCAATATCCTGAATTGTAAATGGTTTCCAGATTTCCTACAATACTGTATAAGAACCCTGAGAAGAGGAAGCATGCCGTTTGGCCTGGATGCGCAAGCGGGCTGTTCATGCCGTTTTGGCGGGCCTGCGTGAGGGATTGCCAATGCCGTTCTGCCAGGCCTACAGGCGAAGAGGCCGCCGGTGGGCAGAAGGCAGGTCAGGCTGCAGGCATTGCAGGGGCATGCCCGGAAGACCTCGGGGCACAGAAGGGGCGACGGTTCGGACAAGGCATGGGACTGTCGCTGGAATACAGCAAAGAAGGAGCGAAAAGAATGAACAAAGTAGCGTTGATTACCGGAATTACAGGACAGGACGGCTCTTATCTGGCGGAGCTTCTGCTCGAGAAGGGCTATGAGGTACATGGCATCATCCGCCGGGCTTCGCTGCCTAACACGGCCCGCATCGAGCATCTGATGGGAGCGGAGAACCTTACCCTGCACGAGGGGGATCTGTCGGACTCCTCTTCCCTGATTCGCATCATCAATATTGTACGACCGGACGAAATCTACAACCTGGCGGCCCAGAGCCATGTGCAGGTATCCTTTGACGTGCCGGAGTACTCCGGGGACGTGGATGCCATCGGCGTGCTGCGCATCCTGGAGGCGGTGCGCATCCTTGGGCTGATAGAGAAGACCAAGGTCTACCAGGCTTCCACTTCCGAACTCTACGGCAAGGTGGAGGAGGTGCCCCAGAGCGAGTCCACGCCTTTCCATCCCTACAGCCCTTACGCGGTGGCCAAGCAGTACGGCTTCTGGATCGTCAGGGAGTACAGGGAGGCCTACGGCATGTTCGCCGCCAACGGTATCCTGTTCAACCATGAATCCGAGCGCCGGGGGGAGAATTTCGTCACCCGCAAGATCACCCGGGCGGCGGGCCGTATCGCCGAGGGCATACAGGACCATCTGGAGCTGGGCAACCTGGACTCCAAGCGGGACTGGGGCTATGCCAGGGACTATGTGGAGTGCATGTGGCTGATGCTGCAGCAGGAGAAGCCGGAGGATTTCGTCATCGCCACCGGCGTCCAGCACACGGTGCGGGATTTCACGGAGAAGGCTTTTGCCGCCAACGGGCTTTCCGTTCGCTGGGAGGGCAGCGGCCTGGAGGAGAAAGGCTACGACGCCGCCACAGGAAAGCTGCTGGTCTGCGTGAACCCCCAGTGGTTCCGCCCCACGGACGTGGACAACCTGCTGGGCGACCCCACCAAGGCCAGGACCGTCCTGGGCTGGAATCCCCAGGCCACCAGCTATGAGCGGCTGATAGAAATCATGGCGGAGCATGACAGGGCTCTTGCCAGGCGTGAGAGGGCCGTGCTGGAGGCCACAAAGCAGATGGAAGCGAAAGGCTGATGCACAGCGCAGGCATGAAAAATAAGACAGAGTACAAAACAGAACCGAAATCGAGGACATGAAAAATGATGGAAAAAAACGCGAAAATCTACGTGGCCGGGCACCGGGGCATGGTGGGCTCCGCCATCCTCCGGGAGCTGCGGCGCCAGGGCTATGAAAATATCATCACGCACACCCATAAAGAGCTGGATCTGTGCCGTCAGCAAGAGGTGGAGGACTTCTTCGCCGCGGAGCGTCCGGAGTACGTATTCCTGGCGGCGGCCAAGGTGGGGGGCATCGTGGCCAACCAGGAGGCCCTGGCGGACTTCATGTGGTTCAACATGACCCTGGAGATGAACGTCATCCACAGCGCCTGGCAGAACGGCTGCAAGAAGCTGGAGTTCCTGGGCTCCTCCTGCATCTATCCCCGGATGGCCCCCCAGCCCATGCCGGAGAGCTGCCTGCTGACCAGCGAGCTCGAGAAGACCAACGAGGCCTACGCCCTGGCCAAGATTTCCGGCCTGAAATACTGCGAGTACCTGAACCGCCAGTACGGGACGGACTATATCTCCGTCATGCCGACAAATTTATACGGGCCTAACGACAACTACCATCCCACCCACAGCCATGTGCTGCCGGCCCTGATCCGCCGGTTCCATGAGGCAAAGGAGCAGGGGCTCCCTTACGTCACCTGCTGGGGGGACGGCTCGCCCTTGCGGGAATTTCTGTACGTGGACGATCTGGCCAACCTGTGCGTGTTCCTGATGAACCATTACAGCGGCAACGAGACCGTGAACGCCGGGACAGGCAAGGAGCTGACCGTCAGGGAGCTGACCGAGCTGGTGGCAAAGGTCATCGGCTACACCGGGGAGATCCGCTGGGACACAAGCAAGCCCAACGGCACCCCCAGGAAGCTCCTGGACGTCTCCAAGGCCAGGGCGTTAGGCTGGACTTACCACACAGAGCTGGAGGAGGGAATCCGGTTGTCCTACGAGGACTTCCTGAACAACCCCGTGCGGGCAGAGCGGTAATAAGGAAGTGTCTACAAATAACTGCTGCAAGTTTATGGCAATTTTTATTGTATTTCCGGGCTTTTGCCTGAAGCAATTGCAGCAGTTATTTTCCGACAATTCCTAAGGAATTGTCTCCAAAAGTCCCGGAGTACCTGGAACAGCCAGGGCTCCGGGTTTTTTGGAATTCTTGCGTGCGGGGATGATGTTGGACATGGAACCAAGGAACGTGTGAGGTTTTCGCCATAGCTGAAACAGCCTGGGAGATCTGGGAAGGAAATGCCGTAGCTGCCGTCTTCTCCAGGCTCCAATATTGCGAGATAGGTCATATTCGACATGGTTCTTTGCTCCTTTCTATCAGTCGTCGCGGGGCCAGGGAATCAAAGCCCTGCCTGTTTCAGGATTTTGCTGAGTGTCCCTGGTGGGATGTCCTTTTTGCCATGCATTGCAACGGTTACTGTTCCCGGTTTCGTGGGATGCTTGAGCTACAGATGCGAGCCTTCCTGGTGGACTTCATGCCATCCGTCCTTATGGAGTATTTTCAGAATCTCTCGTGCGGTCATGTATATTCTCCTATAGTTTGCGCCTTTTTTGTGCTCGTGTCAATGATGTCTGCATAAAAATATAAGCATAAATTATACGCATATATGATTCTTCAAAGCAGAGATATCAGTGGGGGTTGAGATATCCGGTTTTAATCCCAAAGAGGGTTTAATTTCCTGCAGCTTGCTGCGGGGAGTTTCATTCTGGTTTTGGCTTTCGGCTTTTGTGGATTTGGTTGGCCTACAAAGAATTATTTGTGATTCAAGTAGAATTATGGTATAATAATTTTGCTTT
>OFFF01000544.1_pt1 | contig 28336 bp, 19 predicted proteins | sample 1521301 | NCBI WGS metagenome assembly OFFF01 (sample SAMEA3504101, study PRJEB24116) | mouse gut metagenome | biome: mouse gut; feature: mouse-associated habitat; material: faeces | place: Denmark | collected 2011
AAAATTCGCTCCGAACAACTCCATTCGGATTCCCGGCCACATCCATTCCACACTTTTATAAGCAGAAAAGACCCCCGGCAGGAACTGGATCAAGATATACTGCCATACCGTCACAAGATTACTGAATAGAAAGAACAGACCCCCCTCACGGATCCATTTGGTCGCACTGGGATGTTTCTCCGTAAATTCCTTCCACCATTTCGTAAATGCATTTTCCTTCATATAATAATCTCCATTCTGCCGCTAGAATTAGCGGCACAAATAGTAATGAACTTTTACTTTATTCTATTTGCCTTCTTCATAACGTTGCGTTGCCGGAAATAGCCACTGATCACCTGACCCATCCCGCTAAAAAAATGTCCGTTTACAATCCTTACAATTCCATCTACCATTTCCTGACTGCACATGCCGCCTGCCATCTTTCCGATTGCTCTGAAAGGCATATTATAGATAAACAAAATATTTAAATCCGGTTTCCCTTTTGCCATGCTCTTATTCAGAATATTCGTTATGATTTTGTATACTAGCCTTGCCAAAGCACTCTTAGCATAATATAGCTGGCAGATTGCATCATTCCGATCAAGTTGTCCGCTCCAGTGTCCGTTTGGAATCTTTTGTCCTAAGAGAACTTCAAACTCCTGATCCGATACCTGGTCAATATCTCCAGACGCATAATCCGGCAACAGACTCATATCATACGGAAGTGGTGCATTTGTCCCAATTACACTTGTAGTCTCGGACAGACGGATATCTGCCACACTGGATCCAATTAAAATTTCGTATTCTCCACTTTCGATTTCATATTGGCTGGTCTTTATATTAAAATAACGGAATGCATTCCAATCTAATGGAATCTCCACAGTCTTTGTCTCGCCTGCTTTAAGGAATACTTTCTGAAAGCCTTTTAGTTCCTTCTTAGGTCGATATACGCCATTACATTTTGCGCTAATATAAAGCTGCGCTACTTCTGCCCCATCCCTGTCTCCAACATTCGTAATGTCAAATGCTACTTTCATTTCACTTACGTTTAGATTACTATATTCAAATGTTGTATAGCTCAATCCATATCCAAACGGGAATAATACTGGTTTCCCTACTGTTTCGAAATATCGATAACCTACATATAATCCTTCCCGGTACTCTGCATTGCGTTCTTTAGACGGAAAATATGGAGCAGATGAAGAATCCTCATACTTAAGTGGATAAGTCTCATTTAGCTTTCCAGATGGATTTACTCTCCCGGTAATCACATTCAACATTGCCGCTGCGCCTGCTTGACCACTTAAGTATCCATGTACTACTGCTTCACACTGATTCAGCCATGGCATTTCGATCGGAGAACCACCGGAAAGCACTGCAATCACATGCTCATTCACCTTCGTAACCTTTTCAAGCAGCCTGGTTTGGCTGTCTGGAAGTCTCATGTGCTTGCGGTCTAAGCCCTCAGATTCTGATATCTCATCCAAACCAATATATAAGAGGACTGCATCTGCCTTCTTTGCTAGGTCTACAGCTTCCTTCTCAAGCATACTATCTGCAGATCCTGTCCGGTAATATCCCTCAGCAAATCCCAATAGTTCTACCGGGAAATCACCAATCACATCTAACGTAGAATCCAGCTTTGTTGGATTTACTACAGAGGATCCTGCCCCCTGATAGCGCGGTGCCTTTGCAAAATCACCGATAATTGCTACTTTCGCATCCTCTTTAAGCGGAAGGATATGATTTTCATTCTTTAAAAGGACAATGCTCTGTTCTGCTGCTTTCTGTGCCATTGCATGATGTCTTCCGATGTCAAATGCCTTTCCCTTTTCTTTATCTACAGCTTTCCGTAAAGGTAGCACTGCATACAAAAATTCCTCTACACGCTGATTCAGCATTTTCTCATTTAGTTTTCCACTCTCAACAGCATGGATCAGTTCCTCATCCGAATCTCCGCCTGTAGTAGGCATCTCTAAATGGGAGCCTGCTGCCACACCTGACACATGATCATTAGAAGCACCCCAGTCAGATACTACAAACCCTTCGAACCCCCATTCATCCCGGAGAATTTCCTGGAGGAGATGTTTATTCTCATTAGCATAGACCCCATTTACACGATTATAGGAGGACATAATTGATTTTGGTCTTGACTCTTTTACCACAATTTCGAAACCTGTGAGATAGATTTCGCGAAGTGTTCTTTCATCCATAACCGAATCACTTGCCATTCGACGGAGCTCCTGTGAGTTAGCTGCAAAATGCTTTGGACACGCCCCGACTCCTTTTGACTGAATTCCTTTTACATATCCTGCTGCCATTTTTCCTGCCAAATACGGATCTTCACTGAAATATTCGAAATTGCGCCCACATAATGGGCTTCTCTTAATGTTTAGCCCAGGGCCGAGCAACACACACACATCTTGTGAAGCTGCCTCTATTCCCAGGTAGGTTCCGATTTCTTCACCCAACTCCGGATCCCAGCTGTTGGCTATAGTCGCCGCCGTAGGATAGCAGGTGGCCGGTATGCTTCCATTTAATCCAAGCTGATCACTTGCCCCTTCCTGTTTCCGTATTCCATGAGGCCCGTCTGACAACGTGACATTTGGTATTCCTGCTCTGCGAATGGAACGTGTCTGCCAGAAATCCTTACCGGAAAGAAGATAGCATTTTTCTGGCAAAGTCATCTTTCCCACTAACTTTTTTATCTCTTCTTTGTCCATTTTTTCACCTTCTCTATATTTATAATGGCTGGGCTGATGCCCTGTGACCTATCAGGTCATAAAACATCAGCCCATGAAGCAGCTATTCTATTGTTACTATAGATGCTCTTTTTCTGTATTTCAAAATTGTCACAGCCTCTAATGCGATGATTCCTGCTACGAGTACGATATCTATTGCAATTGCGGCAATCTGCCAAGCCGGCATTCCTTTATTCAAATTTTCTTCCTCATACGCACGGCTGTTCACAACAGTAAACAATATATTCCTTGAGGCATTCCGCAGTTTCTGTACGGTTGTTGCACTATCCTGGTTGCTCATATGATTTACATCACTATCATAAGGAATCAAAACCGCGTCCCCGCCGCTGCTGATAAGCTGATTTGCATTCATATAATCTGGTGCTGAAAACATATCCGTCAGTACAAATCCCTGGAATCCCCATTCATTACGAAGTATATTTGTAAGCAATGCCTCAGAACCTGCTGCCCATCTTAATCCAATATAGTTGTAAGATGCCATTACTGCATGTGTTCCACCCTCTTTTATCGCTATTTCAAATGGTTTTAAATAAATCTCACGCAGTGCCTGTTCATTTGACCATGTACACAAGAATTTTCCTCTGTTTGTTTCCTGATCATTAAATGCAAAATGTTTTACATATGCATACACGCCGTATTCAGATGCCCCCTGTATCGCTGCTGCCGCTAGATTTCCAGCCAGCACACCATCTTCTGAATAATATTCAAAATTACGTCCCGCAAATGCAGAGCGATGTGTATTCATTGCCGGTGCATACCATCCTGACACATCCATATCATCTGCCATTCTTCCGATACTTTCACCAAATCTATGGATAATTTCTTTATTCCAGGTACTTGCCAGCATCACACCTGAAGGGAACCCAATAGATCCAATACGGGTAAAGTTATTATTGATAGATGCAGGACCATCACAATCCACAGTCTGCACTTTTCCGATACTCTCAATTTCCGCTGTCTGGAAACCAGCCTGTGCTGTAAGATGATCCATTTCACTTACTGTCAGCTCATCCAATAATTCGTCCCACTTAGGATCATCATAATCCAAACCACGTAATTCCACCAACTCTATGCCATTATCTACCCCGGTAGCTGGCATTTCATCGTCTTCATTAATTTCCAATTCATAATTTTCTGTCCAGATAAATTGCTTTTTTTGTTCTTCCGGCATTGAAAAATTATCAGGTGCTTTTACAGCATCTTCATAATTAGCAAAACCATCTGCTCTCGACAGATATGTAACTTCTCCGTCCACATCCGAAAATTGATTTACTGCTGCTGTCTGGTCTGTAGTACGTGGATTTTTCTCATCATAAACAATCGCCGACTTAACAGTATACGTTTTTTCTTCAATAACATTATGAGAATCCAGGCGGATCGATATTTCATAATCGCCATCCTCCAATACATAATACCCGTCTCCTGATTCGTCATAGGATGCCATATCTTCCATATCAAATGTGATCACTATAGTCTGAGAATCTCCCGGCTCTAATGTATCGGTTTTCTCGAACGCCACCAGATTAGCAGAAGCCTTTTCAATTCCACCATTTGTATAAGGAGGATTATAATATATTTCTACTACATCTTTTCCCGCAGTATCACCAACATTGGTAACTGTAACATCAAAAGTAAGCGTTCCATTGCTTTCCGTAATTTCTCCCATTTCCTGTTCAAATTCTGTGTAAGAAAGTCCATAGCCAAATGGGTAAACTACTGCTTCATCATAATCGATCAGACCTTCCTCTGCCGCAGTTTCATAGAACTTATATCCAACATAAATGCCTTCTACATAATTCACAAAGGTTGGGTTAAAGAAAACCCCCATATCCTCTCCTTCGACTTCCTGCATATTATCATACTTGAAATCCCCAAAGTTATTATAATATGGTGCGGCAGTTAAATCTCTTACAAAAGTATCACTCGTTCTTCCAGAAGGATTTACATCGCCATTTAAAATCTCACCAAGCGCATCAAACCCATTCTGACCTGTTCCTGGGCACCAAAAAGCACTTTTAATCTGTTCATACTCATCAATGAATCCCAATTCTAATGCATTTGCACCATTATAAACAACAATTACATCATCAAAATTCTCACACACCATATCGAGCATATTCTTTTCAGACTGGCTTAATTGAAGATAATGTTCACCATCTTCAAAATCTTTATAATCTGTTGAATTGTCCGTATAGGTCACCTTGCTCAAATCCTGTGGTAAGTCCGCATTCTCCCCGCCCACTCGTGAAATAACAACCATAGCCGTGTCAGAGTACGCTTTTGTATTTTCCAATAATTCCTCACTATAAGAGGCTGCCATAGGTTCCGGTAATGTCCAGTCCTGAGATCCCATTCCTACTTCCGGTCTGTCTGCACGATAATCCACATAAAACGCTTCAAGCTCTTTGTTTACTTCAAATCCTGCATCCTCCAGTCCTTCAATCAATGTCACCTTATCATAGGCAGCAGATGTAGATCCTGAACCGGTTCCTCCATAACATGGGTTCGTAGAAGCCCAGCCAAAGACATTCAGCTTCTGTATATCTGTCAGTGGAAGAAAATCATCCTCATTTTTCAACAGCACGATTCCTTCTTCGGCAATTTCAGTGCACAATTCCAGTGACTGACTCATCGTCTCATCCTGGATAGCCCCATCACCGGTCGCAAGAGACAGCATCGTTGACATAGGTCCCCAGCAAATCATATTTACAGCAATGACCAGTGCCAGTAACGCTGCGATTCCCGCCTCCGAACGTACCAGTTTTTTTTTGATCTCATTGAATTTGCGACTATAAATAATCGCAATGATTACCAGAAGCAATACGACTCCGAAGCCAATTAAGTAAGGTTTGCACAAATTAAGTACATTGTACACATCTGCCATGTTAATTCCTAACATTCTTTTTTCCTCCCTGTTCTTTAGTAATAACACAGTATAAATACCCGGCCGTATGTATTTCCTGTTTGTAATCAATATTCTAACATAATTTTTACGTTCAAACACATTTTGGCACAAACGGTTCATTTATGACACAAACGGTATAATAAAACAATTTACAGGGGACAGTTAAAATGGAGGAAATTATGAAACTAACGGCTATTGTTCCATGTTACAATGAAGAAGCGGCCCTGCGCTTTTTTTATGAAGAAATGAAGAAAACCATGCAGGGCATGCCGGATACGGAGTTTGAACTGCTGTTTGTCAACGACGGTTCAAAGGACGGCACGCTTGCTGTGATCAAAGAGCTTGCGTCTAAAGATCCGCGTGTCAAATACGTATCGTTTTCCCGCAACTTCGGGAAAGAAGCCGCTATCTACGCAGGTCTTTCCTATTCCGACGGGGATCTGACCGCTATAATGGATGCCGATTTACAGGATCCGCCGTCGCTTCTGCCGCAGATGTACCGTGCCATTGTGGAGGAGGGATACGATTCCGTCGCCACACGGCGGGTCAACCGCAAAGGCGAACCCCCCATCCGTTCTTTTTTTGCGCGCTGCTTTTACCGCCTGATGAACCGCATTTCCAAAGCGGATATTGTAGACGGCGCAAGGGATTACCGCCTGATGAACCGCTCTTTTGTGGATGCGCTGCTTGCCATGGGCGAATACAACCGTTTTTCCAAAGGGTTGTTCGGCTGGGTCGGGTTTGAAACCAAATGGCTTGAATATGAAAACGTAGAACGGGTGGCAGGCGAGACGAAATGGTCGTTTTGGAAGCTGTTTTTGTATTCCATAGACGGCATAGTGGCGTTTTCTACGATGCCGCTGTCCATAGCCGCATTTTTTGGCGTCTTTATGTGCGCAGTATCCGCGGTTTCCATTGTATTCATTATCGTACGGCAGCTTTTGTACGGCGGTTCTGCTTTCGGCTGGCCGTCCATGGTCTGCATCACGATGTTTTTAGGAGGTATTCAGCTTTTGTGTATCGGCATATTGGGTTCCTACCTGTCAAAGACCTATCTGGAAGTAAAGCGCAGGCCCATCTTTATCTGTAAAGAAACCAACACAGTACGGCGCAGAAGCGGCGCGGAATGCAGCGGGGAAGAACGATGAAAAAAGCAGGCGCAATGTTGTGGAACGCAGTGGAAACGGTTTCGCTGTGGTGTTTGTCCGTTTTATTTTTGCTGCTGCATAAAAAGCCGACGCCGCAGGCGGAGGAATCCTTTCTGCAGTTTGTAAAATTCGGCCTGGTCGGCGTAAGCAATACCGCCGTCAATTATGTGATTTATCTGGGCGTGCTGCTGTGCCTTCGGGCTTTGGGACTCTGGAAGGAATACGATTATCTGGCGGCGACGGCGGCCGGATTTGTTTTGAGTGTATTATGGTCCTTTTTTTGGAATAATAAATTTGTATTTACCGTGAAAGAGGGCGAACAGCGTTCGGTCTGGAAAGCGCTGGCGCGGACCTATCTTTCCTATTCGTTTACCGGGCTGTTTTTAAACAGCGTCTTAATGGTGCTTTGGGTGGACATGCTCCATATATCGGAGTTTCTGGCCCCTGTTATAAACCTGCTGTTTAATGTCCCGGTGAATTTTCTGATTAATAAATTCTGGGCATTTAAAAAAGAGGGATAACAGTATGGTAAAAGGTTTGATATTGGCCGCATTGTTTTTGGGCGCGCTGCCGTTTTTGCTGGGCCTGCTTGTAACCGGGCTTCCTGCGAAAAAAAGAGAGGCGCATATCCGGGCTGCCGGCATGGACGAAGAAAAAGACAATCTGCTGTTTTGCGTGGCGGCCGGGTACATTGTGATGTTCGGCCTGTTCTGGCTGTTTGCGCTGCCCTTTGTCTGGCTGAAAGGGACGCTGTCTTTGCTGGTGCAAAGCTATATGGGGACCGCGCTGCTTTTGGCGGCGGTTTCTGCGGCGGTAAATTTCAGGCGGCTGCCGGTTATTTTTGGAGCCGCGGTGCGTGCGGTGAAGGGATTTACGCTATGCATCTGGGCGCAGCTTTTGTTTGCGGCGGGGCAGGCGTTTGTTTACCTGCGTTACCAGTATTCCAATGCGGACGACGCGTTTTACGTGGCTTCGGCGGCGACTTCGCTTGCGACGGATACGGTATTTGCATTTAACCCGTATACCGGGTCGGCGTATACCAAGCTTCCGGCGCGGTATGTGCTCTCCCCGTTCCATGCCTTTACGGCGATGGTGTCAAAGGTGACGGGACTGCATCCGGCGACGACGGCGCATGTGGTGTTTCTGATTGTATTTTTAATGCTTGCGTATGCGGTGTACGCGCTGATTGGGCGGATGCTGTTTTGGGACGGGGACGGTTCCGGTTCTTTTTCTTCCGGTACGGCGTCTGAAAAGCGGATGGAACAGACCGGCTATTTTCTGGTTATCGTAACGGCCCTTATGGTGTTTTCCGCATACAGCGAGCGGACTGCCGGGCTGTTTCTTTTGATCCGTCTCTGGCAGGGGAAAGCCGTTTTGGCGGGCGTATTGCTGCCGCTTTTGTTTTACCTGGGGGTCCGTACAACGGGGCTTTTGCAGGAGGAGGAGGCCTGCTTTTGGGACTGGGCGCTTTTGTTTCTTCTGATGTGCGGCTGCTGTATGGTTTCGTCCATGGGCGTGATATTAAGCGCCGTTCTGCTCGGCATCCTTGCGCTTTTAGCTGCGGGAAAGTACAAAAGCATCCGGCTTTTGGCATACGCGGCGTGCTGCTGCCTGCCGAATCTGTTTTGCGGCGGGCTGTACCTGTGGATCCGCTGAACGGCTAGAATAGGAGGCATATTTTGAAAGAAACGTTTCGGGCGGTTATGTCCATGTATGATTCTTACAACGGGACAGGGATGCAGATGGCATTGTTTTTTGCCTGCCTGGTTTATCTTCTGGTACAGAAAAAAGAAAAAGAAAAGCGGTATCTGTTCGCGGGCTATACGCTGCTGTTTTTTATCCTCTGCTTTTGTCCGGTTACGGCGAAGCTGATTATGGAGTGCATTGGCGGAGAGGTTTACTGGCGCATGTTCTGGCTGCTGCCTGCGGCTGCAGGAACCGGATATACGGCGGCGCGGGTTCTGATGCAGGCGGAAGGGAAGGCGAAGCGGTATCTGCTGCTTACCGTCATGCTTGCCGTTATTGTACTGACCGGGACGAACGTATACAACGGCACGATTTTTCACCGCAAGCAAAACTGGTACAAGCTGCCGCAGGATACGGTGGATATCTGCAATATCATAGAACAGGACGCGGCCGAACACGGGATTACCCGCAAAAAGCTGGTTACGGTAAACGATCTGATTACGACCGTCCGTCAGTACGACGCGGGCATCCTCATGCCGTACGGCAACGAAGTCATAAAGGGCAACCGTGCGGAAACGGAAAACGCATCGCAGATATTCCGGATTATGAGCGGCGATACGAAAAACTGGGAAGCGCTGCTGTGGTATCTGTCAATGGAAGCGTGCAACTATTTTGCCTATCCGGCGGACGAGGCGACAACCGATCTGCTCGTATCGCAGGGCCTGAGCAAAGTGGGAAGCAACGCCTCCTACAGCGTGTTCCGAAACGATACGGATAAGGAAGCGTATGACGGGGAATGGCTGATTACGCAGTATGGCGACAAAGACGGCGTCCAGCTTATGTTTTATACCATGCAGGACAGCAAGGGGCATCTGATTGTCGTAGACGGCGGCTGGGTTACGGACGCAGACTATGTCCGTCAGGTCATTAAAGCGCTTGGCGGCCGTGTGGACGCCTGGATTGTGACCCATCCCCACCGGGATCACGCGGGCGCGTTTACGGAAATTTACAAAAACCCCGGAAAGATCAAAATAGACAAAGTCTATGCGGTAGACATGGCTTTGCCACAGCTTTGTCTGGAACGCGCGCCGTGGGACGAAACGGAAGTATACGAGGAATGGTTAAAGCTGACGATCCCGCAGCTTACGTATGTGCACCGGGGCGACACTTTTACGGTAGAAGGGCTTGCTTTTGAGGTCTTTAACGCGTATGATGATTATGTAGGCCGTCTTTCCAATGATTTGTTAAACGACGGTTCCATGATGTTTAAAGTAACGGCAAAAAAAGAATCCATGCTCTTTTGCGCGGACGTCGGGGACGACATGAGCGATTACCTGTTAGAAACCTACGGGGACGCTTTGCAGGCGGATTATATCCAAATGGGCCACCACGGCAACGGCGGGCTAAAGAGCGGCTTTTATAAATCCATCGGGGCAAAGGCAGCGTTTTTTGACGCACCGGACTGGCTGATGAACGGACGCGACAAGCGGTTTTCTACAATGAAAAACACGTATCTGATGACACAGGAGGGAGCGGCGGTATACAGCTTTTCGACAACGCCGAACCAGATTATTTTAAAGTAAGGAGAAGGGTTATGTTACATGCGTCAATTTTGGGGGCAGTTTTGTACCTTGCGGCGATTACCGCCTGTACCGTAATGGTTTACCGGTACCGCAAATCCTGCCAGCCGATGAGCGGGTTTGTGTGGGCGGTGCTCTCGTTTCTGGCCACTATTTGCATGGGAAGCATTCTGGCAGGCGTAATCAGCCTGCTGCATATTCCGGTCAATATCTATACCATGGCGGTTATTTACGCGCTGCTGGCGGGTATTACGGCATTTTTGATCCGCAGGGAAGGCATGGTGCAGGAATACGAATGGGAAAAGTTCGACTTTATTGTCGTCGCCGCCGTAACGGTGGGGGTTGCGGCAGTCTGCATCAAAATATTTTCCCCGCAGCTTTTGTACTGCTACTACAACAGCGACGCCGGGCTGCATTTAAAAGAAGCGACCGCAATCGTGCGTTCCCAGAAAGTGACCAATATGTACTTTCTGCACTTGCAGAACGCCATGTTTATCGAAATGGTGCAGCCGTTTGTACGCATTGCCGACTGGTATAAAGGGTACATCCTGGGCGACTGCTTTTTCCTGTGGGTGGAGACGCTGTTTTTCGCGGCGTTTATCCGGCGGTACGCGCGGACGACGGCTTCAAAAGTATTTGCTGCTTTGCTGCTGTTCTGCTACTTTCTGGGCTACCCGTTTTTCAGCTTCTATTATTCGTTCGGCTACTGGGCGGTCGGAAGCATGATGATCGGGTTCCTTATCATGACGTTAAGGCTTTACGAAGAAGCAAAGGCAGAGCGTAAAATCACGGAATTTATGCTGATGCTGGGCTGCTTTGGCGTAATGACCAGCTATATGATGTTCGCCCCGGTGGCGTTTACGGCAGTCCTGTTTTACCTGATGATTGTAGCAAAACGGGAAGGAAAAATATTTATTAAGAAAAATGTAATTCTTGCGCTGCGCGTCTTTTTGCTCCCAACGGCAATGGGACTGTATTTTTGCCTGTACGGTTTTTTCATTTCATCCGGGACGAGCATAGCGGGAGCGCTGACGAACGCCGGGGGAATTTATACGGAGCTTTATATGGATTTCTTCTGGACGATATTCCCGGTGCTTTTTGTGTTAGCCAGTACCTTAAAACGGCGCAGATTTACGCCGGACGTCCTGTTTTTTCTGGCATTTTTCCTTTTTACCGGCGTAATGCTGCTGCTGACGCTTATGCACCGTGTTTCGACCTATTATTACTATAAAACATATTACCCGCTTTGGATGCTCTGCTGGGCGCTGACCGCCAAAGCGGTTTCCCTGATGTTACAGCAGGCAAAAGAGACGCTGGCTGCATATTGTACTATGGTGGCGCTTTTTCTTGTGCTTTGCTTCGGAAAAATCGAGTACCGGGTGGTAACGTCTACGGAACGCATCACAGGCGCCATGCACAGTACGGCGTTTTTTACCCTGTACCAGCACGACTGGTCCTTTATTACAAGAGGGCACGAAGGGCTGGACAATTCTGTGTTTGATTTGTTTCAGTATGTGGCGGATCATCTTTCGGAAGAGAAGATGGTGCCGCTTTTAACCGAAGAAAACGATTACGGGCAGACCTATCTGTACGAAGGGGCAAGCGGCTACGATTTCCCGGATTTTTATGAATGGCGGCATACCAAAAAAGAACTTCGTCAGGCGTTTTACGACTGGGAGGTGCGGTATGCGGTGATGATGAAGGGAACGCAGTTTGAGAAGGAGCACGGGGAGGATACGCTTGGGAAAAAGGGCGTAAAGATCGAATTTGAAAACGAAGCCGGGTATATTTTAAGCTTAAGCTATTGACAGAAGATCCGTCAGGCATAGGGCAGGGTATGCGGCAGGCCAAGAACCCCGGCTCAGAATAATGAATAAGGAGATTTCTATGTATGTAAACCAAGACGCGGCATTTCAAAAAAAAATAGAACAGGAAAAAAGCTTTGTCTCTGCGGATTTGGGGGATTTTGCAAAATTTTTGGCATATACCCATGACGACGGGCCGGACGATGTTGAAGCGGAACCGCAGCGGCATGGGATCCGCAAGTTAAAAGGGACGCCTGCCTGGGCGCTTTTGTATCCGGCCAGGAAAGGGTATCATGCGGCAAAGTTTTTGTACCAAAACGGGGTGTCTGGCGTGTACCAAAAGGCAGAGCATGCCCTTACCCACAACCGCTATACCAGGCGCAGGGAAGCCAGGAAATACCTGACGAAAATTATGCCTACCGAAGAAGAAAAGCAAAAGCAGAGGGAGCGCGTTTTTGACGCGGATTTGAAAATCAGCGTGCTGGTGCCGCTGTATAATACGCCGGAGCCGTTTTTGCGCGATATGATTGCCTCCGTGACCGGGCAGACGTACCAGAACTGGGAACTTTGCCTTGCGGACGCTTCGGATACAGCCTGCGGCGAGGTGGAAGCAGTGGTAAAGGCATATGCCAAAGAAGACAGCCGCATTGTTTACCGCAAGCTTTCTTCCAATGACGGGATTGCGGAAAATACAAATGCATGCATCAAGATGTCAACGGGGACGTATCTGGCGTTATTTGACCATGACGACGTGCTGCACCCTTCGGCTCTTTATGAATGCGCAAAGGCAATTGAGAGGGAAGGCGCGGATTTTGTTTATACGGACGAAGTCACATTTGAGGGGGAAGAACTCGAAAATATTTTGACGTATCATTTTAAGCCGGATTTTTCGGTTGATAATTTAAGGGGCGTAAATTATATCTGCCATCTGAGCGTATTTAAACGATCCCTGTTGGACGAAGTGGGGCTGTTTCGGCGGGAATACGACGGAAGCCAGGATCACGACATGATCCTGCGCCTGACGGACGCGGCGGGGCATATCTGCCACATTCCCAAAATCCTTTATTTCTGGCGCAGCCATAAAATGTCCACGTCGCAGAATTTGGACGCTAAGCCGTATGCCATTGCGGCGGGCAGGAATGCGGTCAGGGAAGCGGAACTGCGCAGGGGTTACCCGGCCAAAGTGCACAGCGCGCAGATTTGCAAAACCCATTACAGGATGCAGTATGAAACGAAAAACCCGAAGGTATCGGTTTTGATATACGATACGGGACAGGGAAAGGATAAGGCGGCCCGGACGGCGGCGGGTGTGGAAAAGATTTCTGCGTACGGCAATCGGGAACTTTTGTACGCCGCAGATATGGTCGGGTTTTTGGAGGCTATGCAGAAAGCCGCGGGGGAGTATATCCTGTTTTTGGCGGCGGGCGTCCTGCCTGTGACGCCTTCGTTTATAGAGGAGCTTTTGATGTTTGCGCAGCGGGAGGACGTAGGGCTGTGCGGCATGCAGATACTTGACCGTAAAGGCCTGATTTTTAGTTCGGACATTGTGGTGGGGCCTGCGAGCAATCTGCTTGCGCTTGAAGTGAACCGGGGCGTGCCGTACGACGCGCCGGGTTATATGGGCAGAAATTATTATGCCCACGACGTTTCCGCAATATCCGGGTATGCGTGTATGGCAAAAAAAGAAGATTTTCTGGAGTTGTGGGAACAGGGCGGCACAAGGTGCGTATTTGCAAGGATACTGGAAGTGTGCTTTTTGCTGCGCGGCAAAAACAGGCAGGTGGTGTTAAATCCATATGCTTTATGCCAGGCGGCGGACACGGAAGATTATGCCGGCCTGCCGGCGGCAGACGCGCAGAAGCTGATGATAACGTACCGGGATCAGATAACCTCAGGCGATCCGTTCTACAATAAAAACCTTTCGCTTGAACGGTACTGGCAGAAAAAATAGGAGAAAGTATGATCAGTGATTTTGATTTGGAGGGCAAAAACAAACTGCAGAAGGCAGCCTATTATCTGAAAAACTACGGCGCGCCGTATACGGTCAAAAAGGCGCTGCGAAAGCTTGGCGTGCCGTTTCGTGAAGAATCGGAATATATGGCGTGGTGCAGAAGGAATGCCGCTTCTAAAAATGAGAGGAGAGGCCATGCGCAGCTTTGCAGGATCGGTTCGTTTGCCGTTGTGTTTGAACAGGGCACGGATATGGGGCGCGCCGGATTTAAGTCCCAGTCCGTAAACAATCTTTCTTATATTGCAATAGACGGCGGAACGGCGGTTTTGGATTTGCTGCGGCAGTCGGACGCGGAGGCTTTTGTGTTCTGCGGCCGTTCTGCGCGCGTTCTGCCGGAATATCTGTATGAAACGGCAAAGGCGTTTACGCAGGATACCGAACCCGTCAGCCGGATACGCCAAAAGAATGAAAAACCGGTGGATCTGGTGTATACGGACGAGGACAACTGCGCAGGCAAAAAACGGCGTCGTCCGTTTTTTAAACCGGATGCGGATATACAGCTTTTATTGAATTTCCAGTATCTGGGCGAGGTGTTTGCGGTTCGGCGAAGCCTGCTTAAAAAGGTGGCGGGCAGCGGTGAGGATGTGCGTTTATGCGGAAACGGATGGTACGATCTGGCGCTGCAGGCATTTCGCTGTGCGGAACATATCTGCCATATCCCAAAAGTGCTGTTTTCAAATCTAACGTCAAAAGAAGAAGCAGGACTGTTTGCCCGCAGCCGTTTGACGGACGGCGCCGGATGCTTAAAGCGTTACCTGAAAGCGGAACATATAGCGGCCGATATTATAAAATCCGACGTGCCGGGGTTTTTCCATGTGAGGGTTCGGCTGGCGAAGGAACCTTTAGTCAGTATTATCATTCCGAATAAAGACCACATAGAGGATTTGGGGCTGTGCCTTACCTCTCTGGCCGAACAGAGCGATTATACCAATTATGAGGTTATCATTGCGGAAAATAACAGCACGGATCCGGAAACGTTTGCTTATTATGAGAAGCTCCAAAAAGAAGACGGGCGTATTTCCGTTGTGGTCTGGGAAGGGGAGTTTAACTATTCCGCAATTAATAATTTTGCGGTAAAGCATGCGCGCGGGGAGTTGTTTTTATTTTTAAACAACGATACGGAATTTATGGACGCGCAGTCGCTGCGGGAACTGGTTGTTTCCGTTTTAAAGCCGGGCGTGGGCGCTTGCGGCGCTATGCTTTATTACGGCGATCGCACTATTCAGCATGCGGGGGTAATTATCGGGATGGGAGGCTTTGCCGCCCATGCGCTCTGGAGCCTTTCGGATCGGGATGAAACGTATTATCCGTTTTCACTGTGCGAGCGAAGGGTCAGCGCCGTTACGGGAGCATGCCTGATGGTCCGGAGGTCTGTTTTTGAAGAGACGGGCGGTATGGAAGAAGACTTTGCGGTGGCGTTAAACGACGTTGATTTTTGTATGAAAGTACGCGCGGCCGGGTACCATATTTTGTTTAACCCCTATGCAAGGCTGTATCATTACGAGTCCAAATCCAGAGGTTATGAGGATACGGTGCAGAAACAGGCCAGGTTCCAAAAGGAAATCAACCGGTTCCAGCAAAAGTGGGAAACCGAAATTTTAAACGGCGATCCGTATTACAACCCCAATTTAACGCTGCACCGCGCAGATTATTCCATGGATATTTAGGAATGCACATACAGACGCGGTGAAAAGGATAAAATAAATGAAAGAAAAATCAACGTTAGCAAATATATTTTATAACAGCTTTGGTACGATGTTTTATTATGGGTGCCAGTGGCTGACGACGCTTTTGGTTGTAAGGCTTGCCGATTACGCGGACGCCGGGGTCTATTCCATTGCGATGACCTTTACGGCGGCGTTTGCGATTCTGGCGCTTTATAATACCAGGCAGTACCAGGTCGCGGATGTAAACGGGGAGTATTCCGATTGGACATACATCCGTTCGCGTTACCTTTCCATTGCAATCGCATTTTTGCTGTGCTTTGCCGGGCTGTGCTTTAATAACTACACGCCTTATCAGTGGGGCGCAATCCTTTTGTATATGCTCTATAAATGCGTGGAGGCATGGATTGACGTCTATCATGGCGTCGATCAGAAAAACGGGCGTATGGATTATATCTGCTATTCTTATATTGCGCGCGGGATTATGATGCTCGGCGGCTTTTGCCTGGTATTGGCCGTGACCAAAAACCTGGTGGCCGCAATCGGGAGCATTACCTTCATGTCGTTTCTGGCAGCGTTGTGTTATGACAGGCGTATCGCCGGGCGCTTCCTTGCAAAAGGGGAAGCGTTGGATAAGGATGCGCTCAAAAAACTTATGGTCGCCATGATTCCGCTCGTCGTTGTGGCGGTTACCAATAACCTTTCCATTTCCCTTCCGAAGTATTTTCTGGATCGGTATTACGGAGAGGAGGCGCTTGGTTTTTACAGCTCGGTCGCAACGCCAAGCATGATTGTGCAGGTTGGCGCGCAGACGGTATTTATTCCGCTGATCCGCCCGCTTGCCGACAAGCTTAAGCAAAATGACAAAAAGGGGTTTGTCGGAATTTTAAAAACGGTGGGGATTGTGTTTGCCGTGCTTTCGGTTATAGCCCTGATTGCTTCGGCGCTGCTTGGCACATGGTTTTTGTGCCTGGTGTTTGAAGATATTGGGCCGTACACCTACCTGTTTGTGCCGATTATTGTCACGACGCTTTTGATCAGCGTCAATGCCGCGCTGTTCCCGGTCTGTACGGTATTAAAAGAAATCAAGGGGCAGCTTGCGGTGGGAATATGCGGGCTGATAGCGTCCTTTGTTTCGTCTGTGGCGTGCGTAAAGCTGTTTGCCATGGACGGAGTTGTAATTGCACTGTTGATTACTTTGGGCGTACAGATTATAATAGAGATATACTGCGTATACCGCAGGATGAAAAAATGGAAGGAAACCGAACATGGATAAAATAGCAGTACTGATTCCCTGTTATAATGAAAGCAGGACAATCCGCAAAGTAGTAGAAGATTTTAAACGGGTTTTGCCCGAAGCCGCAATTTATGTATACGACAACAATTCCACGGACGGGACGGATAAGATTGCAAAAGAAGCGGGGGCTATTGTCCGCTACGAATACAAACAGGGAAAGGGCAACGTGATACGCAGGATGTTTCGGGATATTGACGCGGAATGCTACATCATTACGGACGGGGACGACACATATCCGGCGGAGGCTGCGCCCGATATGATTGATATGGTTTTTGGGAAAAATGCGGATATGGTAGTGGGGGACAGGCTTTCGTCCACTTATTTTACCGAAAATAAGCGGGCGTTCCATAATTTTGGAAATTCTCTGGTGAGAAAGACGATCAATATGCTGTTTGAAACGGATATCAAAGATATGATGACGGGGTACCGCGCGTTTAGCTACTTGTTTGTCAAATCTTTCCCGGTGCTTTCCAAAGGATTTGAAATAGAAACGGAAATGAGCATCCATGCCGCTGACAAAAATATGCAGGTGGAAAACACGGTGATAGAATACCGCGACCGCCCGGCAGGAAGCGTTTCGAAGCTGAATACGTTTTCCGACGGGATTAAGGTGCTCCGGACGATTGCCAGGATGTACCAGACATATAAGCCGATGCATTTTTTCGGGCTGCTTTCGGCGGCGCTTGCGGCGCTGTCCGTACTGTTTATGATACCGGTGATTATCGACTATACAAAGACGGGTCTGGTGCCGCATTTTCCGACGTTAATCGTATGCGGTTTTACCATGCTCGCAGCCATGCAGGCGTTTTTTTCGGGGCTTATATTAAAAACAATGGGACAGAAAAACCGGCAGGATTTTGAACTTGCGCTGCAGACCATAAGAATACACAGAGATGAACTGTTAGGGGACGGAAATAAGGATGAAAGTATACATTTGCCCGAATTGCGGATGGATTCGGATCGTATCAAGAAGAAAAAACGTGGAATGCTTTAAGTGCGGGGATTTGCCGATGGTTTTGACGAAGCTTTCCTATGAGAAAATTGGCCGGATGACAGAACAGGAGCGCAGCGACTACGCCAAAACCTGGCTTTATCTGCACGCGGCCAAAAAAGACTGAGGTAAGACATTATGTATAAAAGGGAAAAGAAAAGCTGGTTAAAGCATTTGGATTTTACAATTTTGGATATTGCATGCCTGCTGCTTGCGCTGGTAATCGCCTATCTGATGCGCCTTGGCTGGCATATGCCGTATGCCACGGATCCGTATGAGCGCCTGGCGGTGATTTTGGTGCTGATTGATATCTGCGTGGTGTTCTTTTTTGAACCATACAACGGTATTTTAAGGAGAGGCCATTTTCAGGAAGTAAATGCCAGCGTGACCTTTTGTACAATTATTTTTGCGGGCGTCCTGGCGTATGAGGTGGCGACGAAGCAGACGGAAATTTATTCCAGGAAGGTTATTTTTGCCTACTGGCTGATTTCTATGGTTCTTGTCTACCTGGAACGATTTGCCCTAAAGCATATCATACGAAGAAGAATGGAAAACGAAAAAAATCTTTCGGTTATGATTTTGCTGACGACAGCGGAATACGCCAAAGAAATGCTTCAGGAATTTAGGAACCTGCAGTATCGTGATTTTGCGGTGTCCGGCGTCATCGTTATCGATCAGAATTTAAAAGGCGCCAAAATCTGCGGCGTCCCGGTTGTCGCGAATGCGGACAGTTGTTTTGAATACCTGCGCACGCATGTGGTAGACGAGGTATTTATCAATGGAAATACCAGGGAAAGTTCGCAGGCCCTGGCAAACGAACTGCTTGAGATGGGTCTGACCGTCCATTTTAATCTGGTGCATATGAATGCGCTTGCCCCCAACAAGGCGGTGGAAAAATACGGCAATTACCTGGTGCTTACCTCCAGTATGAAGATTGCTTCGCCCAGGCAGATATTTGCAAAACGGCTGATGGATATTGCGGGCAGCCTGGTTGGGCTTTTTGCCTGCGGGGCGGCGTTTGTTATTTTTGCCCCTCTTATCAAATTACAGTCGCCGGGTCCCGTTTTTTTCTCACAGGTGCGCATGGGCAAAAACGGCAGGACGTTTAAAATATACAAATTCCGTTCCATGAACGTAAACGCGGAAGCGCAGAAGGCGTCTCTTATGGCGCAGAACGAAATGTCCGGGTTTATGTTTAAAATGGAACGCGATCCCAGGATTTTTCCGATTGGGCGGTTTATGCGCAAATACTCGATTGACGAGCTGCCTCAGTTTTTTAACGTTCTGAAAGGCGAAATGAGTTTGGTTGGGACAAGGCCGCCGACGGTCGAGGAATTTGAGCAGTATGAAATGCACCATAAAGCGCGGCTTGGCACAAAGCCCGGGATTACCGGGATGTGGCAGGTCAGCGGGCGCAGCGATATCCGGGATTTTGAAGAGGTGGTCGCGCTTGACACCCATTATATTTCCCAGTGGAGCATCGGGCTGGATTTTAAAATATTATTTAAAACGCTGCAGGTTGTTGTGACAGGGAAAGGCTCGGAGTAAGAAGTATGAATTTTAGATACCAGTACGAGTATGCGGCGGGGCTCTTAAAGCGATACGGCTTTTGGGGCCTTGTCTTAAAAACTTTAGAGCGGAAAAATTCGCCGATGCGGGAATATGCGTCCCATTACCGCCGCTATCTGCCGACTGAGGAAGAATTAAAAGAGCAGCGCAATACGCCTCTTGCGTTTGCGCCGCTTGTCAGTATTGTCGTGCCGCTGTTTGAGACGCCGGAAGAATATCTGTGCGCGCTAACAGACTCTGTTTTAGAGCAGACATATCCGAACTGGGAACTCTGCCTTGCGGACGGCAGCCGTACGGAACGCGTCAAAAAGACGGTGGAACGGTATGAAAAGCGGGATAGCAGGATCCGCTACAAAAGGCTTACGGAAAACGGCGGGATTTCCGAAAATACCAACCGCGGCCTTGCAATGGCAAACGGGAGTTACATTGCGTTTATGGATCATGACGATCTGATTGCGCCGAACGCGCTTTATGAAATGGTACGCTGCCTGAACGGGCCGTGTTTGGAAGGGGATCGTAAGACGGCGCTTTTGTATTCGGATGAGGATAAAATTGACAGCGGCGGAACCGTGCATACCAGGCCGCACTTTAAGCCGGATTTTAATCTGGAGTTTTTGCGGCATAACAATTATATCTGCCATTTTCTGATGTTTTCAAAAGAACTTTTAAAAAAGGCGGGAGGCTTGCAAAAAGAATACGACGGCGCGCAGGATTATGATTTTGTGCTCCGCTGCGTGGACGCGGGGGCAAAAGTATATCATGTGCCTAAAATTTTATACCACTGGAGGATCCACGAAGGGTCGACGGCCGGAAACAGCGGGGACAAATCCTATGCGTTTGACAACGGCTGCCGTGCGATTGAAGCGCACTTAAAACGGCGGGGCGAACAGGGAAGGGCTTTCGTTACGCCGAACCTGGGGGTTTACCGTATCCGTTATACTTTAAGCGGGCCTTACAGGATTACGGTTGTTTCGGAAAGCGGCGACATGATGAAAAAAATCCGCGCGTACTATGGAGAGACATATAAACGGCCGGGATACAGCCTCAGCCTTCGGTACGAAACGGGCGGTTTGTCCGGCGCAGGCATAGAAAACGGATATCCCGGCGATTATATCTTATATATCCGAAACGGCGTTTGCGTTCAGCCGGAAGGGCTTTTGGAAAAGCTGCTTGGGATTTGCCAGAGGAAGGATACGGGCCTTGCGGCTGCAAAGCTTCTGACGGCCGGGCGGCGGGTTTTATCCTGCGGCATGGCGTATGGGAATGACGGCGGCCTGACCGCTCTGTGCGGCGGCCTGCCCGCTTCGTATAAGGGGTATTTTCTTCATGCGGCCGTCCCGCAGAACGTAAGCGCCGTTTCGTTCGGCTGTGTTCTGTTTAAAAAAGAAGCTTATGTCAAGGCGGGCGGTTTGAAATCCGGATTTACCGGAATTTACCGGGACGCCGACGTTTGCTTCCGTTTGTTAGAACAAGGGTATGGGATTGTTGTAACGCCGGAAGTTACGGCGGTCTGTAAAAAGCCGGAAAGCCCTGCGGACGGCAGAACGCGTTTTTGCCGGAAGTGGAAAGAAAAGCTGACGCGTCCGGATCCTTGTTACAATTGCAATCTGAGTTTAGAAGAAGGGCGCACGTATGCAATGCGGGATGCGGCGCAGGGAGAATAACATGCAGCATGTATTTATCATAGGGAGCAAGGGCATCCCGGCGGCTTACGGCGGCTTTGAAACATTTGTGGAACAGCTGACGCGGCACAAAAAAAACCGCGGCATCCGCTACCATGTCGCGTGCACGGCAAAGGAAAACGGCGAATTTGAATACCAGGCCAGCCGATGCTTCAAAATAAAAGTCCCGCAGATTGGGCCGGCAAAAGCGATCTGGTACGATCTGGCGGCGTTTGCAAATTGCCTTTCTTACATCAGGGCAAACAGGATTAAAAATCCGATTGTTTATGTGCTTGCCTGCCGCATAGGGCCGTTTGCCGGATGGCTAAAGCGCAGGCTGAAAAAAAGTTCCGGCAGTTTTCTTGTGAATCCGGACGGGCATGAATGGATGCGTGCAAAATGGAGCGCGCCGGTTCGGGCTTATTGGAAATTTTCGGAACGGCTGATGGTGAAACATGCGGATCTTTTGGTGTGCGATTCCAAAAATATGCAGTCCTACATCAAAAAGGATTACCGGCGTTATAAGCCGAAAACCGTATTTTTGGCTTACGGGGCCGACGTATGCAAAAGCGCGCTTTCCGATTCGGACAAGGGCCTGTCGGCCTGGTACGAAAGTAACGGGCTTAAGCCGGGAGAATATTTTCTGATTGTGGGCAGGTTTGTGCCGGAAAACAATTACGAAACGATGCTGCGCGAATTTATGCGCGCCAAAACGGATAAAAAGCTTGCCGTTATCACGAATGCGCAGCGCGGCCCGTTTTACCGCAGGTTAGAAGAATCGACCGGGTTTGTCAGGGATCCGCGTATCGTGTTCTGCGGAACCGTTTATGAGGAGCAGCTTTTAAAAAAAATAAGGGAAAATGCCTGCGCATACCTGCATGGGCACGAAGTCGGCGGAACCAACCCGTCCTTGCTTGAGGCGTTAAGCAGCACGCAGGTGAACCTGCTTTTGGACGTGGGGTTTAACCGTGAGGTCGGCGAAGACGCGGCGCTTTACTGGACAAAAAAAACGGGAAGCCTGTCCGCTTTAATAGAACAGGCCGCGTCGTTTGGCCCAAAAGAAAAAGATGCGCTTGGCTGTCTGGCAAAGGAGCGGATCCGTACGGCGTACAGCCATGAAAAAATTGCGGGGGCATACGAAAAACTGTTCGGGCGTATAGCGATGGGGGATATATGGGAAACATAAGAATATCGGTTGCGGTCGCCACTTATAACGGGGAACGTTATATCAGGCAGCAGATGGATTCTATTTTAATGAATTTAAGCGATGCGGACGAAGTTGTGGTGTCGGACGACGGTTCGGCGGATCAAACGCCTGCCATTATAAAAGAATACCAGGGCGGCAGGATTCCGGTGCGCCTGATCAAAGGCCCCGGGCGCGGCATAAAGCAAAATATTGCAACGGCGCTTTTTGCCTGTAAGGGAAGCTATATTTTTCTGGCGGATCAGGACGACGTATGGACAAAACATAAAGTCGCAAAGGTCATGGAGTATTTGGGCAGGGACGGCTGCAAGTTAGTCTGCCATGACGCGGCGGTGATGGACGCTTCGCTGACGCAGGTATTAAAACCGTCTTTTTTTGCCTACCGCGGTTCCAAAGCGGGATTTTGGAACAATTTACTGAAAAACCGCTATATGGGCTGCTGTATGGCTTTTGAGGCCGGGCTTTTAAAAGAAGCGCTCCCGATACCGGACGAAATTGAAATGCACGATCAGTGGATAGGGATGTTAAATGACTTAAGGGGCGGCAAAAGCGCGTTTATCGGGGACAAACTGCTGCTTTACCGCAGGCATGGGGCAAACGTTTCCGATTTTTCACATGGAACGGTTTTTATGATGCTGCGGAAGCGGTTTGTGCTGGCGCGCGCCATTTTCCGGCGGAGAGTATTACGGAAATATTAAGAAATTTTGTGGAATTTGCCCAGTTCTTTTCTGTTTTGTAAAGATTGACATAATTGGAAAAAAGTTATATATTAAGTTTGTTGCCATAAAACAATATTGGAGAAGGAAAACCTGAGAGAACGGAGTAAAAGCGAGATGAGCAGAAGAAGAAAAAAGAAAAAAAGCAAGATTGTTTTGTTTGCAGTGGAGTTGATTATCCTGGTAGGGCTTTTGGGAGGGCTGTATGTCTATTCCAAATTGGACAAGGTTGACAGTACGGGGCAGATTGAAGAGAAAGAGGTCAATATTGATCTGGATTCCGAAACGGCAGAGGTGTTAAAGGGATATACGAACATTGCCATATTCGGCCTGGACAACCGTCAGAACGGCAAATATGACGGCGGCAACAGCGACTGTATTATGATAGCCAGCATCAACAATGACACAAAGAAAGTAAAACTGCTGTCAGTTTACCGCGATACATTTTTAAATACAAAAGAAGGCGCTTATAACAAAATCAATTCCGCCTATGCCACCGGCGGGGCAAAAGGGGCAGTTTCCGCCCTCAATAAAAATTTGAATCTGGATATTGTGAATTATATTTCCGTAGATTTCAGGGCTTTGGTGGAGGCGGTAGATCTGATCGGCGGCGTGGAGATTACGCTTACCGATCAGGAAGCGCAGATCATGAACGACAACTATATCGACGAAATCAACGGTGTGGCAGGCAAAAATTCCACCAAAATGAGCGGGGGCGGCACCTATCTGTTAGACGGCGTGCAGACGCTTGCATACTGCCGTATCCGTTATACGACGGGCCTGGATTTTAAACGTACCGAACGCCAGAGAGAAGTTTTGATGAAGATGTTTGAAAAGACAAAAGAAGCGGGCATCGGCACTATCGGCGGCCTGATTGATACGATGTTTGACGAAATTTCCACCAGTTATACCAGCGGCGATCTGCTTAAGCTTGCCAGCAGCCTGATGGATTATGAAGTAGAAGGTTCCCATGGATGGCCGTTTGAACTTTGCACCGGTACTTTTGGGGCAAAAGGGGATATCGTAGTACCCACCGATTTGGAGACAAATGTGAAGGAACTGCATGAGTACCTGTTCAACGAAACCAATACGGTTTCTTCCGCAGTAAATGAAATCAGCGATTATATCATTAATTATACCGGCTGTACAACAAGCGCCACCAGCAGGTTTGACAATCCTCTGACCGGGGACGACAACACCAGTTCCGATCCGGAATACGTGCCGGAAGAGGATGAATAGGACGGCAGTACGCATTTTAGGTGAAAGAGTGAAAAATATCTTTCACCTTTTTTGCACGCTATTTTCACAAAAGCAACACAAATTCCGGCTACACTTGCAGTGAAAAACAAAAGAATTGCTTTCAGGAAAGGATGATTTACTATGGAAGATTATCGGAATGAAGACGGGGTTGGGACAAATGAACCGGTTGATTATTATTCCTATGGACAGACGTGCGGGACGGGGGAGGGCGCGCAGGATGATGTGGAAAGCCAGGACGGCGTTTACCGTCCTTATGAACAGGAAGATAAGCCTAAAAAGCAGGGAAACGGCTTTGGCATAAAGCTTTTAAAGTTTGTGGCGCTGGGACTTTCATTCGGCGTGGTAGCCGCCGTTTCGTTTGCCGGTACGACGCATTTCTTTGCAAGTGTGACCGGAACGGACGCTGCGTCAAATGAAGGTGAGGAGGTTCTTAATGGAGGAGATCTAAATGTTGTGGAAGGGACGGAAGCCGATCCGATTTCAAGCCGCCCGGATATGGGCGATACGGATATGGGCGGGGCCGTAACGGACGTATCGGAGATTGTTGAGCAGGCAATGCCTTCCATCGTATCCATTACGACGATTGCAAGGACGCAGGTTCCGAATTTCTTTTTCGGACAGATGCAGGAAGAAACGGAAGGATGCGGTTCCGGCATTATTGTCAGCCAGGATGAACAAAATCTCTATATTGCCACAAACAACCATGTAATAGAAGGCGCGATGACGCTGACCGTACTGTTTTCAGACGGCAAATCCGTCCAGGCAAAGGTCAAGGGAACCGACGCAAGCAGCGATTTGGCGGTAGTAAGCGTAGCCCTGTCCGATATAGAAGACGATACCAAAAAAGCGATCCGTACTGCCATATTCGGGAATTCATCCGCGTTGCATGCGGGCCAGATGGCCATTGCAATCGGCAATGCTCTGGGATACGGGCAGTCCGTAACGACAGGCGTTATCAGCGCGCTTGACCGGGAAGTGACCGTAACGAGTGAAACGGACGGCAGCACGATTACGAATGAACTGCTGCAGACAGACGCAGCCATAAATCCCGGCAACAGCGGCGGCGCGCTTTTAAATGGGAACGGAGAAGTCGTCGGGATCAACTCCGTGAAATATTCGGAAACCAGCGTAGAGGGAATGGGATATGCAATTCCGGCTGAAATGGCGATTCCGATCATAAAGCAGCTGATCACCAGGGAAGTGGTAACCGGCGATAAGACGGCGTATCTTGGCATTTCCGGCGTAGATGTGGATCAGGCCGTATCGGGAACGTATAACATGCCCCAGGGCGTATATGTGGCGCAGGTGGTGGAAGGCGGCAGCGCAGCCGAAGCAGGGCTTTTACAGGGGGACATCATTACCCGTTTTGACGGCAGGAACATCAAGTCCATGGATGAAATGGAAAAGCTCATGCAGTACCTTGCCGCAGGCACACAGGTAGAAGTTACGGTACAGCGCGCCCTAAACGGCGAGTATGTCGAAAAAACGTTTGAGGTTGTACTGGGTGCAAAACACAGATAGAATAGAGCCTCATGCCGGATTTTTCTGGAAAATCTGGTATGAGGTTCTTTTTGGCATTTCTTTCTTTTTCCGGCAGAATCTATTATACTGATAGCAGGTCAGGAGGTGAAGGATTGAAACGATACATAAAGGCGCGTCCGGCGGCTCTTCTCCTGTTTCTGGCGCTGCTTTTTATACCGGTTTCGGCAGAAGGGCGGGAAGAGGAATTTGAGGCGCCGGGTCTTTCGGAGGAAATCGAAGCGCTGGAAGAAGAAACGCCGCGTGCGAAGGAAAAAGAATTTTACCGTCTTTTAAACAAAGACGCGGCGTTGGCAGGTTACCATGACGGGCTGGCGCAAAGCGTTTATGATCCAAGGCAGTCCGGCAAAGTGACGCCGGTGCGCATGCAGCGGTCCAATACATGCTGGGCGTTTTCTTCGCTTGCCGCAGGGGAACAGTCTTTGCTCCAAAAAGCGCCTGGCCAGGACTACATGCCCGATTTGTCGGAAGCGCACCTTACATACTTTTTTTATCATCCCGTGGCCGATCCGCTGGGAAATACGGCGGGCGACGGCAATTACAACATTTCCGGGGAAGATTTTACGGCGGTCGGATCCAATACGGTTTTTTCTACTTTTGCGCTGGCAAACTGGGTGGGGGCCGCGGCGGAAGAAACGGCTCCGTTTTCGGAATTATCGCCGGAGACGGTGTATGACGGAGCGCTTGCATATGCGGACGCGGCGCATCTTCAAAACGCCTATTGGATCAATTTTAAGGATATGGAATCCGTCAATGTGTTAAAACAGATGATACTTCAATACGGCGCGGCCGCCGTTAACTTTTACTGGGGCGTCCCTTATTATAACAGCGGCAGCTTCGCTTATTATTCCCCGCTGGACGAAAAACGGGCAAATAACCATTCGGCGGTGATCGTGGGCTGGGACGATGCGTTTCCAAAGGAACGGTTCAACGCTTCGTCAAGGCCGCCGCGCGACGGGGCATGGATTGTAAAAAACAGTTTGGGAGAAGGCTTTGGCGACGGCGGGTACTTTTATCTTTCTTATGAGGACAGTGCGGTCAATCCCGGAAATACCAGCCAAAACCGTGCGAGGGCTTATGTGTTTGACTTTGAACCGTCGGACAATTATGACTGCAACTACCAGTACGACGGATCGGCCGGGGCTTACAATACCATCCATCCGGACAGCCCGCTGACCCGGGTGGGCAGCGGGGATTGTATTGCGAACGTATTTATGGTGCAGGGAGAAGAAGCGGGCCATACGGAAGTTCTCAAAGCGGTTTCGTTCGCATTGTTTGATACGGCGGTTACATACCAGATCCAGATATATAAAAATCTGTCGGATCCCTGCGATCCGGAGAGCGGGACGGCGATGCTTCTTTCCCCGGTGGCCGGGAGCACCAGCTATGCGGGATATTATACTGCGCCGCTTGAAATTCCGGTTACGCTGCGCGGCGGAGATACCTTCGCCGTCGTGATCCGGCTGGAAAAAGAAAGCGGCGGCCCGGTGAATTATTTTGTGGATAAGTCCTACCAGAACGGGGACTGGATTTCATTTGTCAATGAAGTAAAAGAAGGGCAGAGCTTTCGGAGTATAAACGGAGCATGGGAGGATTTGGCGCTTTACGGCATTACGGCAAGGGTTAAGGCGTTTACCGATATGGGAAAGAACGTTCCTGCAAAACAGATTGTGCCAAGGGGCATAGAAAAGGATCTGGAGGGCAATTATTTTTTAAGCCTTTGGCCGGAAGATACCTATGCCCTTTTGGCAGACGTCCTGCCGTCTGCAGCGGATCAGACTGTGTACTGGGAAACGTCGGACGCGTCGGTTGTTACGGTAGACGCTGCCGGGAACATATTGCCCGCTGCCGGCGGAACCGCTTTTATTACCGGGCATACGTCTTTTGGGGAATGTACGGTAAAGATAAAGGTGACGGTTTTGAAACGGGCGGCGGGACTGTAACTAAGCGATACCCGTTTAAAGCTTAATCCGGGCGATTCAGCCCTGCTTTCGGCCCGGCTGCTTCCTGAGGACGCCTGTCCGGAGGAAATTGTATGGGAGGCGGACGGCGCGGCGGCAAGCGTAGACGCGTCAGGCGCCGTAACGGCAGCATGCGAAGGAAAAAGCACAATCCGCGCCTTCCTCAAACGGGATCCTTCCATATATTCCGATTGTAAAGTTACGGTAAAAAAGCGGGAAAAACAAAAAAATAAGCGCCCCAAACCGGAAGATGCCGGGAATATTCCTTCGGATATAAAATCGCAGGAAAGGGAAGAAGGCGCGCAGGCGATACGTACAGAAGGAGCCAAAACATCGGATACATATTGTGAAAAAGCAGCCTTTTGGGCAGTTCTGTTTTTTGTGGGAGCAGGCCTTTGCCTGTACGGAAGGCATGGCGGGAAGGGGTAGTTTTTGTGCGGCAGTTCGCAGCTAATATAGCAAAATAGCAGGGGATCCGGAAGGCTGAACTGTTGTTACTGTTCACTCCTGGGCCGTGCACTGCGCTGCACGGCCACAGGCCAATACCGTAATGGGGCCAGAATCCGGCCTCTTGCCGTAAGGCAACTTTCAATAGGCC
>OFFF01000550.1_pt1 | contig 28134 bp, 35 predicted proteins | sample 1521301 | NCBI WGS metagenome assembly OFFF01 (sample SAMEA3504101, study PRJEB24116) | mouse gut metagenome | biome: mouse gut; feature: mouse-associated habitat; material: faeces | place: Denmark | collected 2011
TCTTGCCCACGCCTGCGCCGCCGAACAGACCAATCTTACCGCCCTTCTGATAAGGACAGAGCAGATCTACGACTTTAATGCCTGTCTCCAGAAGCTCCTTCTCCGTGGCCTGTTCCTCGAACTTCGGCGCAGGCCTGTGGATCGGCTCATAGGAGACTCCCTCCGGAGCCGGCTTGTTGTCGATGGGCTGGCCCAGGACATTGAAGATGCGCCCCAGGGTCTTCTCGCCCACGGGAACGGAAATCGGTGCCCCTGTGGCCACCGCGTCCATTCCCCTCACCAGACCGTCGGTGCTCCCCATGGCGATACACCTTACGGTGTCGTCGCCCAGATGCTGGGAGACCTCCACGGTCAGCTCGTTGCCGTCTCTGGTAGGAATGCGAATCGCTTCGTTGATTTCGGGCAGCTTACCCTCATCGAAGCGGATGTCCAGCACCGCGCCGATGACCTGAGTAACCTTGCCTCTGTTTTCTCCTGCCATTTCTACCTCTTTCCCGCCCGCTTGCGCGGGCATAAATCTCATTTCTAAATCTCAGACATATACAGATTGCCGACACCTGAAAGAATGCCCTCTCAAAGCGAACCTTGTTCTTCCGGCATTCTTTCGCGTACAATTCAGATCTTCATACGCATGCCCTCGGCGCTTTATTCGCGTACTAAAGAGGTGTGCTGTGCACCCTCTTGCGGGCATAGAGAATCTTTGCACGATTATCCCAGCGCTTCCGCGCCGGCTATGATCTCCGTCAGCTCCTGTGTGATCGAGCCCTGGCGGGCCCTGTTGTATTTCAGCGTCAAATCGCTGATGATCTCCTCCGCATTGCTGGTCGCATTGTCCATGGCCTGCATACGCGCACCGTTCTCGCTGGCCACGGATTCCCGCAGCGCGCCGTAGATCAGACTGGTGACGTACTTGGGGATGAGCAGGTCCAGCGCCTCCGTGTCCTCCGCCTCGAAGTTCATGATGGCGGTGGCCTCTCCGGAGCCCTCACTCTGGGCCGCGGCGGCATCCACCTCCACCGGAAGCAGACGGAGCAGCGTGGGCACATGGCTCACGGTGTTCTTGAAGCCGGTATAGGCCAGGTAGATCTCCCCGATCTCCCCCGCCGCAAAGGACTCCAGAAGCTTTGCCGACAGCGCGGCGGCATCCGCGTACACGGGGCTCTCCACGATATCGTTGTCGCACTCCTTCACCGCATAGCCGTTGCGGACAAAGGTCTCCCGCCCCTTATTGCCCAGGCAGTAGATGTCCAGATCCTCCTTCTTCCACTGAGGATGCCTGGTCACCAGCTTCGTCACATTGGAATTGTAACCGCCTGCCAGTCCACGATTGGACGTAATGACGATTACCGCTTTCCGCCGGGATTCGCCGGGCGTCAGATAAGGATGGTCGATATGCCCCACGCGCTGCAGGATATTGTTCACCGTGTCGTACATGCAGGTGAAATATCCCTTTGAGCGCTCCGCACTGGCTCTGGCACGCTGCAGCTTCACAGTGGATACCAGCTTCATGGCCTTGGTAATCTGCTGCGTCCCCTGGATACTGCTCTTGCGACGCTTTATATCACGCATTGATGCCATATTCTATATCCTCTTTCTATTTGAACTGCTTCTTGAACTCCTCGATTGCTTTCTTCAGGGTCTCTTCCGTCTCGTCGGAGATCACCTTCTCGGCGGCGATGTTGCCGGGAACCTCAGGGTACTTGGTGTCCAGGAACTCGAAGAATTCCTTCTCGAACCTGATGATGTCCTCCGTGGGCACGTCCAGGAGATACTTGCGGGTCACAGCGTAGATGATGATGACCTGGTACTGGACAGCCATGGGCGCGTACTGGGGCTGCTTGAGCACCTCCTTGACGCGCTCGCCCTGGGCCAGGGTCTCCTTGGTGTTGTCGTCCAGCTCGGAGCCGAACTGGGCGAAGCTCGCCAGCTCTCTGTACTGGGCCAGCTCTGTACGGATCGGGGCCGCGATCTTCTTCATGGCCTTGATCTGGGCAGCGCCGCCTACACGGGACACGGAAAGGCCCGCGTTGATGGCAGGACGGAAGCCCGCGTTGAACATCTCCGTCTCCAGATAAATCTGGCCGTCGGTGATGGAGATCACGTTGGTGGGAATGTACGCGGACACGTCTCCGGCCTGGGTCTCGATGATGGGCAGGGCCGTCAGGGATCCTCCGCCGTACTCCTCGTTCATCCTGGCCGCGCGCTCCAGCAGCCTGGAGTGCAGGTAGAATACGTCTCCGGGATAGGCCTCACGCCCGGGCGGACGCCTCAGCAGCAAAGAGAGCGTGCGGTATGCGGTTGCATGCTTGCTCAGGTCATCGTACACGACCAGCACGTCCTGGCCGTTCTCCATCCACTCCTCGCCGATGGCGCAGCCTGAGTAGGGAGCGATGTACTGCAGCGGCGCAAGGTCGCTGGCAGTGGACACTACTACGGTAGTATAAGCCATCGCCCCGTATTCCTCCAGGGTCTTCACGATGTTGGCGATTGTGGAGGCCTTCTGGCCGATGGCAACGTAGATGCACTTTACGTTCTGGCCCTTCTGGTTGATGATGGTATCAATGGCGATGGCCGTCTTGCCTGTCTGGCGGTCGCCGATGATCAGCTCACGCTGGCCCCTTCCGATGGGAATCATGGCGTCAATGGCCTTGATTCCCGTCTGGAGCGGGGTATCCACGCTCTTTCTGGTGATGACGCCGCTGGCCACGCGCTCGATCTGACGATACTTGCTGGTCTGGATAGGGCCCTTGCCGTCAATGGGCTGTCCCAGCGCATTGACCACGCGCCCGGTCAGCGCGTCCCCCACCGGAACCTCAACCACCCGTCCGGTGGTCTTGACAGTGTCGCCTTCGTTGATGTTGCGCGCACTGCCCAAAAGTACCACGCCCACGTTATCCTCTTCCAGATTCAGCACCATGCCGTAGACTTCGCCGGGAAATTCCAGCAGCTCGCCCTGCATGGCATTTTCCAGTCCATGGACGCGGGCGATGCCGTCCGCCACCTGGATGACCGTGCCCACATCGGACACGTCCAGCGTTGACGCATAGCGCTTGATCTGATCCTTGATAACTGAACTTATTTCTTCCGGTCTTAAATTCATGGATCTGTCGCACCTTTCCTCCAGCCGGTCAGCCCAGCTGAATTTGTAATAATTGTTTCTTCAAACCGTTCAACTTCGTGCGGACACTGCTGTCCACCACTCTGTCGTTTATGCGGATGATCATTCCGCCGATGATCGAGGCATCCACCTCGTAATGCATCTCCATGCCCGCATAGCCGCTGGTCTCAAGGAGCCTGGCTTCCACAGCCTGCCTCTGGGCCGCGTCCAGCTCTACGGCAGTGGTCACATAGGCCATGCCGGTCCGCTGTTCCTCTTTCACCCTGTCGGTAAAATAGGCGAATATGGCCGGGAGCTCTTTATAGCGCTCCTTGGTGACCACGATCTCAAGCAGGCCAGCCAGCTCGTCGCTGATCCGGCCCCTGAAGACGTCCTCCACCACCTGGAGCTTTTCCTGCTTCGGAATCCCCGGATGTCCCATCAGCTCATCGAACGCGGGGTTAGCTGCCAGTATCTCTCCCACACAGCGGATCTCCTCCATCAGCTCCGAGGTCCTGCCTGCCTCCGCGGCTACCTCATACAGGGCCTCGCCGTATGTCTTGGATACTAATTTAGCCATGTCTTTTCACCCATTTCCTTCAAGGTCTCGTCTATCAGCTGATTCTGCATGGCGCTGTCCACGGATGCCGACACGATCTTGCCAGCCATCAGGGATGCGACGACCACGATCTCGCGCTTCACGTCGTCGGACATCTTCTGCTTCTCCAGCTCCGCTTCCACGCGGGCCCTGTCCAGAATACGGGCCGCCTCTTCCCTGGCCTCGGCCACGATCGCGTTCTCATTGGCCAGGGCCTTCCTGCGTGCCTCGCTCAGGATGACCTCCGCCTCCTTGTCAACGTCCTTCAGCTTCGCCTCGTACTCCTTCTTCAGGCTCTGGGCGTTCTGCATGGCGGTCTTCGCGGTTTCCAATTCGTTCCGAATCTTCTCCTTGCGGCCCTCCAGCATCTTCCTGGCAGGATTGAACAGGAAATAGCTCAGGATCAGGAACAGGAAAAAGATGGCAATGATCATCAGACAGGAATCAGCCAATAGCTGCCAGTCCAGGTCGAAGAGCCTCGACATGGACTCACCTTCTGTTAAAAGTATCATTTCTGCCTCCTTTCTGCCTCTTATTCTTACAAAATTTTTTCACGCTCTTAAGGCAGAAGGGGTTTTACGAACATCAGCAGGATAGCTACCAGCAGACCGTACAGACCTGTGGTCTCTGCCACTGCCTGGCCAAGGAGCATGGTCTGCATGACTTTGGGCTGTGCGCCGGGATTGCGTCCCACTGCAGCGGCAGCGTGTCCGGCCGCGATACCCTGTCCGACACCAGGTCCGATACCGGCGATAACTGCCAGACCTGCGCCAATTGCGGAACATCCTAAGATAAAGTTTTCATTGAAATCCATTCTTTTTTCCTCCTAAAAATATGTTGAAAATAATTACTGCTCCTTACTGCTAGCGTCTCGTGCCATCACCAATCTCGTTCGAAATGTATGTCATGGTCAGCATGCAGAACACATATGTCTGGATTGCCCCTGAGAACAGGTCAAAATACACATGAAGCGCTGCGGGCCATGCCGTGGCGAACCATCCCAGCAGGCCGTACAGCAGTGCCATCATCGCCGTTCCCGACAGGACGTTCGCGAACAGACGCAATGACAGTGATATCGGCACCGCCACCGCGCTGATCACATTGATCGGCATCCAGATCGGCAGCCAGGGCGGCAACGGAGAACACAAGTCCGTCCAGATCGTCATAGGCTTCTGATATTTCCATTTATTGATGTGAATCAATGAAAACGTCAGAAGCGCCAGCGGCAGCGTCACGCCGTAATCGGCTGTAGGAGGCCGCAGACCCAGCAGACCTGATATGTTGCTGACCAGGATGAAGATAAAGATGGTGCCGATATAGTTGAAGAACTTCGGCGCCGCCTGTCCCATGGTGCCGCTGACCATACCGTCCAGCATCTCCACGATCATTTCCACCACATTCTGAAAGCTGCCCGGCACCTGCGACGCTTTCGCCATGCACCGGTTAGCGGCAATGGCAAAGGCCACCAGCAGGAGCATCACGATCAGGATGCATATGTGCGATGTGGTGATCCAAACGGGATGCCCGAAAAAGGAATACTGAAACACCCCATGGATATTGAAATCGACCTCTGCCCCGCCAGACAGCAGAATTCCATGTCCCATACTCTCACCTCTCTTTCCTTATATATTTTGCACTTCCTTTCGCCGTGCCGTGACGCTTCCGCCGGATGGCGGCCCGTCTACTGCCCGGCCGGGATCTCTCCCTCCTGTGCCGCAAGCTCCTCCTCCGAAAGGGGGATGGGATCCTCCTCACGGAACAGCCTGTTGCACAATTTATGAGTAATCGGCTGAAGATATGCCGTTACTTTCAGGCCCATATAGCCCAGGAAAAAGACCAGGGGGTCCATGGCGTCCGTCAGGGTGACAATCACCAGCACCGCCGCCAGAAGGAAATAGCGGAACAGATACCCTCTCGTCACAATTCCCCCGGCATTGCCGCCGCTAAGCAGCGCCCTGTCCAGCGTCCGGCACATATGAATCGAGCCCGCAAAGGCAAAAGCCACGCCGAACCACAGGCTCAGTGCATACCTTCCCTGGAATACGCCGTATCCGCACAGGGCCATGACCAGGGCCCCCGCGATCTGGCAGACCAGCCCCCAGAAGGCCATGCCGATATGCATCTCCAAAAGCGTCCTATTCATCCGCCTCGCCGCTTCCACCATCTTCATCCGCAACACCCTGCTCTCTGTCCGGTTCCTCCCCGGCACACATGCGCCTGGCCAGACGGTACACGTTCTGCCCGCCCGCCACGGCCCCAATCGCAAAAAAAAGAATGGTAATCCAGGAGGTTCCAAGCTTTCTGTCCAGCCACACCCCCAGCGCGGACATCATACAGATGGGCACCAGCATGTTCAGGCCGAACTGCGTGATCATCGCCAGGGATTGGTACACTATTCTTTCATCATCGTTACGCCGTCTCATACAGATACCACCGACTCTGCCATTCCATAAACATGCGGGCCAATCGCGCTCCTTTCTGATTATACTCATTTTTACCGGAAATGTCTAGGCCAATTACAGGATTTGTCATTTTTTCATCAGGAAATTTTCGCTCCGCATTGACTAACCTCCTCCGCCGCAGTATCATGGAAAGAACATATGAAAAAAGGAGCCGCCTATGAATATCTCCAGAATCTACCGCAAACGAATCATCCCCAAAGACCTCATCCCCCTGGATGACGACATCATCGTCGCCCAGGACGAGGAGACCCTGGTCACCAAATGGAAGACCCTGAACCCCAAGACCGCTTTCTCCCACGGCTGTTCCTGCTTCTTCCTGAAGGAGGGCATCAAGGTGAGCAAGGTATACCGCAGCGACGGCTCCGTGCTGCGCTGGTACTGCGACATCGTGGACTTCTCCTTTGACCCGGAGGAGGGGAGCATGACCTACACGGACCTCCTGGCGGACGTCATCATCGATTCCCAGGGGCTGGTGAAGGTGGTGGACTTAGACGAGCTGGCGGAGGCCATGGAGCACGACTGGATCACAAAAGAGCAGGCGATACGCTGTCTCCAGAATCTGAATCGTCTGCTCACATTGATATACCGGGATAAGTTCGACAGGCTCCAGGCCAGGCTGGAGGGGCTGGGGCTCTAAGTGTGTAAAGACCTTCTAAGCGGCCAAAGTACGCCCGCTAAGAAGTTCTAAGTCACACACGAAAGAACCGCAAGAGAAGCGATTCTTTCCACGGTTTGTGCGCCGCAGGCGGCATGACGGGAAGTGTGAGAAGAAGCTCTGGGCGGCCAAAACACGCCCGCCAAGAAGTTCTAGGCTCGTGAGCGAACAAGTTCGCTTAACGAGCCAATCTCACACAGCAGAATGCCCGAAGTGCATGGGCATTCTGCAAGCGCGCCGTCTGCGCTTTGACTTGCACCGGCTGCCGCCGGGTCAGTAGAACACATGCCCGCCGATGTTGATGCCGCTTAAGCCCTCGATGGGGGTGCGGAAGAACACGCAGCTGCCCACGTTGGTGACGCCGGACATGGCCGCGTCCGCCGCCCTGTAGCAGCTGTCCGTGGCAAGGTCGGCGGCAAGGGCCAGCTCCAGGCGGCCGCTGGCCACCGGTGAGAACTGCCCGCCCTGGTAGACGACGCCCACCACCGTGTCCGGAAACTGGGAACTGAGCACCCGGTTGATCACCACGCTGCCCACCGCCACCTGTCCGTCATAGGGCTCCCCGCCGGCCTCGCAGTAGATCAGGTTGGCCAAGAGCTTCCTGTCCCCCTCGGCGAAAGCCACCTCTGAGATGTTGCGCCAGACGCCGTTGGCCGCCGCCTGGGACAGGGCGATCTCCTCCGCCAGCTTCTGCCGCAGATAGTCCAGGTCCTCTTCCTTTTTCTTGATCTCCGCCTCATAGGCCAGGGCCTTTCGCTCCGCGTCGGATATCTGGTTGGAATACTGGTTGATGGAGCTGGACGCCTGGTCGATCAGACCGGAGACCTTGTCCTTCTCCGCCTGGGCCTGGGCGATCAGTTCCTCCAGCTCCGTTTTTTCCGTCTGGAGCCTGGCCTCCTGCTCCTCGATCAGCACGCGGTTATCGATATAGGTATCCAGCATCTTCTGGTCATAGGCCGCCACCTTCTCTATCTGATCCGCCATGTTCAGGAGTCCGGACAGGCTCCCCGCGGAGAGCAGCGCCGTCAGGTAGCTGTCCTCCTGCCTCTCGTACATGGAACGCACCATGGCGGCCATACTCGCCTTCTGCCGCTCCTCCGTGGCCCTGGCCTCCTCCAGCGCCTCCAAGGTGTCCGCAATCTCCTGCTCCTTCTCACGGATCCGGCCATCCAGCTCCTCCAGGTTCGACACCACCGTGTTCATTTGGGTATTCAAATAAGACAGCTCCTTCTCCAGGCTGTCCCGCTTGCCCTCCAGCGTCCCCAGGTTCTCCTGGGTCCTGTCCAGTTCGTCCTGGAGGGTGTCCTTCTCTTTCTCCGTACGGTCGATCTCCTCTTTGGTCTTGCTGGTAGCCGACGCCACCGCCCCCTGGGGGGCAGGTTCAAATGCCGCCGCCAGAAGGACCGCTGCCAGGACGAACGCTGCCCTCTTATGAATCCTCAAACCATACACCGCCTTCCACAGTGTTTATACCAATTGCTTTTCCAACGGCATGCTCTGTTATTTTGTACCGAAGATACGATCCCCCGCGTCCCCCAGGCCGGGGACGATGTAGCCGTGGTCATTCAGTTTTTCATCCAATGCGCCCACGTATACGTCCACGTCCGGATGGGCCTCCTTCATGGCCTGTATCCCCTCCGGGGCCGCGATGATGCACATGAAATGGATGTTCCGGCAGCCTTTCTCCTTCAGCATCCGGATGGCCGCCACGGAGGAACCGCCGGTGGCCAGCATGGGATCCACCACGAACACCTCCCGCTCCGCGCAGTCCGCGGGGAGCTTGCAGTAGTATTCCACGGGCTTCAGGGTCTCGGGATCGCGGTAGAGGCCGATATGTCCCACCTTGGCCGCGGGAATCAGGTTCAGCATGCCGTCCACCATGCCAAGTCCCGCCCGCAGGATGGGCACAATTGCCATCTTCTTGCCGCTGAGCTCCTTCACCGTGGTCTGGCAGATCGGAGTCTCGATCTCCACATCCGCCAGCTTCAGCTCTCTGGTGGCCTCGTAGCAGATCAGCATGGCAATCTCGCTGATGGTCTGGCGAAAGTCCTTGGTGCCGGTCTCCTTTTTACGGATGAGGCCGATTTTGTGCTGTATCAGGGGATGGTCCATAATATATACGTTTGCCATTTTTTTCTCCTATTCCGGTTCCGCATATATCCGTCCACCACCATTTCCCCGCATAGGATATATGCTGTTTCCAGTTCCGTATCTTCTTATTTATCTGCTTTTTCGATAAGGTCGATTCTTCTCTGGTGACGGGCCTCGCCGGAGAAGGGGGTGTTCAGGAAGACGTTCACGATCTCCAGGGCCAGGTTCTCCCCCACTACGCCGCCGCCCAGCGCCAGCATGTTGGCATCGTTGTGGAGCCTGGTGAGCCTGGCCGTCAGGGTGTCCGCGCACAGGGCGCAGCGGATGCCCGGATGCCTGTTGGCCGAGATGCTGATGCCGATGCCCGTGGTGCAGACTACGATCCCCTTCTCGCACCGCCCCTCTGCCACGGCCTGGGCCACGGCATGTCCGTATACCGGGTAGTCGCAGCTCTCCGTGCTGTGGCATCCCAAATCCTCACAGGGGATGCCCGCCTCCTTCAGATGTCGGATGATGCGCTCCTTCAGCGCATAGCCGCCATGGTCGCTTCCAATCGCTATCATGCTTCCTTTCCCTCCTTGTATTTTCATTCTGTCTTCTTTGTTCCTCCGCAGCTTCGCGGCATCTCATGTCCGTCTGCCGCAAGGCGGCTTCACACAAAGCACCGCGCCGTCCTTCAGCCCTCCGGACGGGAATCGCCCTCCTCGGCAGGGAGCCTGACAATCCTGTGCCCCGCCGCCTTCCGCAGACGGTTCATGATAGCCTGTCCCAGGCCCTGCTCCGGAAAGCTCTCGGAATAGATGCTGGCCACCTTCTCATCGTCAAGCTCCCGCAGGACGGAGAACAGGTTTCTGGCGATGTCCTCCTGCGCCCTGCGGCTTCCAATACATTTTACCACATCTGCACGGTATTGTTCAAGTACTTCTGTGGTACCGATGACCCCTGTCTTCTCCCCTTTTTCTCGGTCTTCCTCCACATGCCGGTTGATGTAGGCCACCACCTGCTCCGGCTCCCCCTCCACGATCACCAGCCTCCCCTCCGGCGCGTAGTGGCGGTACTTCATCCCGGGCGCTTTTGGGGCCCGGCCGCTGTCCGAATCCAGGATTGTGACATCCATGTCAACTTTTCCCAGAACGTGATCCAGCATCTCCTGGGTCACATAGCCCGGGCGCAGGATGCGAGGCGACTCTTCCGTCAGGTCGATGATGGTGGATTCCAGCCCTATGCCCACCTGCCCGCCGTCTATAATCATTTCTATCCGGCCCGCCATGTCCTCCGCGACGTACCCGGCACAGGTGGGGCTTGGCTTCCCCGAACGGTTGGCGCTGGGGGCGGCCACATAGCCGCCGCTGCACTCGATGAGCCTGCGCGCCACGGGGTGGGAAGGGAAACGCACCGCCACGGTGTCCAGGCCGCCGGTGGTCTCCCGGGGGACTGCCCGGGACTTGGGCAGTATCATGGTCAGGGGGCCGGGCCAGAAGGCGTCGGCTATCTTGATGGCTTCTTCCGGCAGTTCGCTGACGATCTTACGGATGTCCTCGAAGCGGCAGATGTGGACGATCAGGGGATTGTCCGAGGGCCTGCCCTTGGCGGCGTAGATTTTCCGGGAGGAGGCGGGGTTCAGGGCGTCTCCTCCTAAGCCGTATACGGTCTCCGTGGGGAATGCCACCAGGCCGCCGCTTTTGATGATCTCCCCGGCCTGGCGCAGGCCTGACTCCTCCTGGGCCGTAAGTTCAGTGCCGTTTTCATTTATATGGATCAGTTTCGTCTCCACGCTTCTTCCTCCCGGGCGGCCTTTGCCGCTTTTTGCCCTACGCTAAGTCATTTTACTTTCAGCTACAACTTCCCGCTCCGTCCTTCGGCCTCCGCCTTACCCAATAGATAAAGGAACGCAATGGCCGGCACGCGCATAATCGGTGTCACTGTTTCATGTCTCGTGACGCCAAAATCATCCAGCCGCTTGGTAATCAGAAACGCGCTGGCCACTTTGGACTTTTCATCCTGGCACAGCTCCACGATTGCGTCCGAAGCGGCGATGTGGGAATTCCCCCGGTATTTCACTTCGCAGAGGACCTTCTCCCGGGGCAGCTCCACTACCACGTCCACCTCTTTCTGGTTGTCCTTTGCCTTTCTGAAATAGCCTACCTGCGCCATGGTGCCCTGATAGAAGGAGACCATGTGTTTATAGACCGCGGTCTCCACCATGACCCCAAGCTCGCCTTCATCCGAGAGCACATCGTCAATCATCAATACCGCGTTTCGGATGGCGGCATCCGCGATGAAGATTTTGGGCTTTCCCTTCAGTGCGCCTTTGCTTCCCACATCCATCGGTTTCGCCACGTAAATGAGATTCGACATTTCCAGGGCCTGGATATAGCTGTCAATGGTACTGACGGAGATATTCTCCAGCTCCTTTGCCGCCGTGGTGGCATTGAAGATCTCCGCGGTGTTCATGCACAGGTAGAGGAACAGCTTTTCCATCAGAAGCGGGCTGCGGATATGGAAAAGGCTCAGCACATCCCGCTTGATGACCTTATCCACCACATCCTCCCTGAGCATCCTCTCCGCATAGGCATCGTCGTCAGACAGCACGAGCTCCGGGAAGCCTCCGATGGTCAGATAGCGGTTGAACTGGTTGGCAAGCGGTCCAAATCCGTCCAGAAGATCCCCCAGCCGGGCATGATCCATTTTCACAAGCCCGGAAAGACGGCAATCGTCCGGCAGCTGCGGTTCGTCCAGTTCCAGCAGCCTGCAGTATTCATAGAATGACATGGTCGGAATCTTCAGGACGCTCCATCTGCCGGTGCCGCTGTCTGCGGAATTCTTTTCCAGGATAGGGCTGGCCGACCCTGTGGCCATCAGGCGGATGTCCTTCCTGCTGTCGTAGATGACCTTCATCCAAAGCTCCCAGTTCTCGGTGTACTGCACTTCATCCAGGAAAAGATATCTTGTCCCCTCTATGGGGTACAGGGACTCATAAATGGACAGCACGCTCTCCACATTGACCAGCTTCAAAATGGGATTGTCGAATGTGGCATACAGGATATTCCGGGGATTCACGCCCTCGTCGATGAGGTGCTCCATTATCTGGTACAGTATCGTTGTCTTCCCCACGCGCCTGACGCCGGAGAGCACCACAAAGCGGCGGATGCTTTCATGCTTCAGCATTCTGAGGGCTTCATAATATGCCAGGCGCTTCTGGGGCTTGCTCTCCTCTCTGATTGCAGAGGGCATGCGCCACCAGGGATTGTACTGCCTGAGCGCCTTGATGACCTGTATATCGCTGACTATCGCCATAGCTGTGCCTCCGTTCCTTTTGCGGTGAAATATCTATTTTATACCTTGGAAATGGCTTTTCTGCTTTCTCGTTATATTATAACAATAGTCCAGATAGATTTCAATATATAATTGTGTTTTAGTCATCCAGGGGGGGGGCGGAGTCCTTCCCATGATTACACTATTTCAGGCGATATTTCCTCTTCATATTTTATGCCTCGATAAACTCGTCTAATGTTTCACTATCTATCCACCCTGACCTGTTGTTTATCTCGAAAAGCCTTTCATATCCGTATTTCCGTATCAGAAAATCCCATCCTTCCTTAGAGACCACAGCCAATAGAATCTGCATATAGTCAAATAGCTTCTCCACATTATCGGAAACGGAAAGGTCGTCCGAAGTGAATGGAGTTCCCTGTGGAAGCGGGTATACATAAAACGCCAGCGCACTCATATTTATTTTCTCCCAAAATCCCAGTCGGTCATCGGCATCAGCATTGCTGCTCCGGCTTCCCAGGAGCAGACCATCGATAGAATTCTGCACATCTTCCTTGCTTGGGTATCATATGTCCGTCCTTAATCCCTTGAGGCATGGGCAGGATTTTTACGGTTTTCAATAAACTCACTTACTGATTTATCGCTTTCTTTGCAATAATTTCTGCTTGTGACCGAGCTATAATTCTCCCTGATATACGACAATAGCATCAATACATTTTCCAGCCTTAGATGTGGCTGAATGTTCAGGCCGCTCCTGACGCATGCTATCCATCCAACGCTATATACCTCATTTTCCTTCATGAATTTAATCAGCACATCGCTTGTGTCGCTGTGTCGTTCATACGAAACGATAAAGCTTATCCCGTCACCTAAAAAAGAAATCGCATAATCTTTTATTTTGCTTGTATATCCCTTATCATACAGAAAATCTGCTGATTTGACGATTCTTTGCTTTTCGTTTTCAGTCATTCTCATATTCGTTTCTCCATTTTTCCATAAATGAGAGCCTTGATTTGGGGCAGCTTCACTCCCTGTATTACCTGTAACATACCGCTCTGTCAGCAATGACATCCTGAAAGCAGGCTCTGCTCCATATTCCGGATTCATTGTTAAGCAATACAGGCTTATCCTCCCTAAAAAAGCACATTTCTTCTCCCCCGCACCATACCAATATCGCCTCTTCGTTCAATTCCTCAGTTAAATCAAACAGAATCCTCAACATGACACCATATCGTTTCTCAATATCGAAATATCCCTTATCCATTCGAAATTGCAAAGTCCTTTCAAATGTAAAATCCTCTGTAAGAAATGTTGTTTCCCAGGAATTATACGGATAATTTCCCACATCGAACAGAAATAAATAAAAACCGATTTCTTCACTTAGGTCAATGCATATTCCTTTGGCCTGATGCTCTATCTTACTGCAGGAAAGCCCCAGCGATTCTATTTTTTTGACCAGGATTTCTATCGATAGTTTCCTGTCTTTACATAAAAGCGTATACTCTATTGCCAATTGTGCTGTCTCCATTTCTACAAGCCATGAATGCTGTCCCGTATGGCCTCAAACTCCTCCATGGATATCGCGCGGCCTCTGTATTCATACCTGTCCCCGGCTCCGTATTCCATCCCCTCATACCCGGCGCTCAGCCTGAACCAGTCCGTGAGGCAGCCGCATCCGTCATATGTCATGACCCAGTAGTATTGTCTTCCGCCATGGGTCAGGTCGGTTTTCACCACCACCCGCTTCCCATCCAGTTCCGCGACACAAGATATCTCTGTCGTGAATGCCGTTTCCAGGACTTTTACCACCCTGTCCCCCACTGCATCAAAATACAGGCGTGCGCCCGCATAGCCATGCATGATGAGTTCTTCCTCCCCATCGTTATCGAAATCCACGTACTCCACGCCTTCCCACCAGGGCTCTCCCGCTGTGGCCTCTTCGTTAATCTCTGCAAAATTCCTTCCCCAAAAGCCCTGCTCCGGTGTCTCGCATCTGCTTTCCACGCACTCCACCGCATTCGCTTTTCCGCTTACGAAATCCTCCATTGCCCTGCGGGCATCCGGCATGCGCTCCATGTTCTCATATGCCGTTTCCACATCCTCATATAAATAGGTACAGCAGACCAGGCAATCGTATCCAAGCTCCGCCAGGCGGTCCGAAAACGTTTCATTGGTTATCTCTCCCCCTGCGTCATAGGTATTCCATGTATAACCCTCGTCGTCTGCCGCCAGTTCCATGTCAAACGTCCCGTCCCCGTAGGCAAGATAATAATCCCGGCGCTTCCCGCCATCCTCTCCGTGGACGCGCACCAGCCCTTTCCTGGGCGCATATTCAAACCAATAGAATATGGTTCCGCTGTCTTCCATGCTCTCGATTGCATATCTCGTTCCGTAGGCGTTGGCCCTCATCCCTTCGTCCGGTAGCGGAACCCTCTTTGCCGCAGAGCCGTCAAAAAAGTACATCTGATACTCCCCGTCCTTCAGAATCAGCAGCTCTGGCACACAATCTCTATCCAGGTAAATGAGCGCCGCTCTTCCCCCCCTGCATCCCGGCAAAGACTTGATTGTATGCATCAAGAAATGTTGTCCCCAGGTCTGATGGTTCCGTCTCCGCAGGAACTGGCTCTTCTCCGGGAGCTGGCTCTCTTTCAAAAGCCATCCCCTGGCAGGCACAGAGCACCGCAGCCGCAAACATGCATAACAGACAGAGCATACCATGCTTTTTCTTCATTTCCAAATCCGATTTCCTTTCATCCTTTCATAATCCACCCGTTTTATTGAACGATTGCTTTTAAATATTTATCTGAAAAATCGTCCAGCAATCCATTCACAATGTCGGCTTGTTCCATATGATATTTTACATATTTATCACATAGAATTTTTAGATAATAATAAAGCGTTTTAAAGTCAATGACTACTTCTTCCCCGCTATACAAGGCAAACTCTGCTCCATCCAAATCTTCTCCATTCGCCTTATCAAAATCATCCAGATCCTCCGGCAATGTACAGGCTCCGTATTCTTCTCCAAAACCGTTTCCCTTGCTTAGGGCTTTTAGTACTTCCAAGAATCTTTTTTCTTTGACCATGTTCATAACCATCAGAACAGGCATATGGCTATCGTCTAACAATTCATTCATGCCCAATCTACAGTTCATCTTTTCGTTCGTCGCCTTCCTATTCACATTTATACCCAATTCAATCTTTGCCCCTTGATGGCAGACCCATAATAACGTCCACTATTTCCTGATATTCTTCATCTGATAATATTTTAGCCCACAAACCATAATGAACCTCATTAAATTCTCTATAAAATATTTCCTCCTCTGAAAAATCGACAGGATACAATGCAGGTCTGTCTTCGCCCATCACACGGTAGGTAGCAAGATTACATAAAACTCCTTTGTAATATATTCTCATCTCACATTTTCCTCTTATAAAAATCGTCCGAAAGAACAGTCAAATTGTCAATATTCCCCATTATATTCCACAGAGGAAGATACTGCAACAAAATCAATATGGTATGGGAAGTAAACATTCCTGCAGGAGGGAAGGCTGTTTTCCAGAAAAGCTACCATATCATCCACCATCTCTTCGTGAAAATATTTTGAGTCCAGCGTGCCGGTCAAAACAGCTTCTCCTGCAATATGTTGTATCAGCAAAAATCCATAGGACGGTGCGGCAATCACTAAGTCGGTCAATGTTTCGCCGTACTGTTCATTCCGTTCTTCGTAAAAGCGCACAATGTCTGTATTGCCGCATTGAAAGATTTCCACATCATATGTACAGTCTTTGCTCTCAAATTTTCGTTTCATTTCCTCACCGTCTTTTTATTTGCATTATCTGAAATTTGGAAGAGTCCATCATTCTCTGCCCTATTCGTCTTCTTCCAGGCACTGTTCATATATCCTCTCGATATATCCGTATTCCGTCTCTCCGCATAAGCTTAAACTCTGCACCATATGTGTGAAAATGTTCTCATCCACTGCCTCGATCGGCTCCGGCAAATACTTCGCTCCTTCTTTTTCATATGCCGCTCTTGATACATATGCAACGGCATCCGTAATTTTTATACTATTCAGTGAATCCTGCATTGATTTTCCGCATCCTGTAAGATTAGATTGGCTTATCATCTCTGGCCATACTCAAGTCTGTAATAAATTTTGAATATTCCTTTCCAAGCTCAGCCATTATATCGCTTTCCCTCTTTTCCTTCATGAATTGATTCAGTTCATGAAGGATGCCACTGCAATTTAATCTATTTTTCGTATAAAGCAAAATCAAAAAAACATGAATGCAAATCTTTTCTGCGAAATCGAAATCTTTTCCATGTTCATACTCATCCAGGACGGCAGGGAAAATCTGATTTTCATTGAACCCCATTTTGTAAAACCGCTCAAAATCCTCTTCCACACATTTCTTTAGCTCTTCATATTGAAATATCATCACGCCCCCTATCTATCCGGCCGTCCCTGCTCTTCAGTCTTCATATTCCATCAGTTCATAAGACAGTAGTCTTACACCGATATCAAGAAGCTTGTATATAATATTTTCTAAATACCAGGCCATATCTGTATATCTTCCTTTACGGATTCTGCGATTAACAGATATACCTAACACAATCTGTTTCGGCGTCTCCGCCAGCAGAGATATCCCCTCGATACCATTATCATAAAATAAATTGACGCCTATCCGCTCTTTCAGAGCCATTTTCTCAGACACAATATCGTAAAGCTTACTCTCGGATATTTTCTCGCACTGCCAATTATACATGTCATCATCGCCAACGGGCAAATATTCCACTTCCCCTTGTGGATTATATATATCCCATTCAATCTGCTTAAATATTTTCAACACCTCAATCATATTGTCCGAATAACTGCTGCAATTTATTTCCATTACCGCTTCCATCCGCTTACCTCCCAGCCAGCTTCAGTTCAATGTCTCTAATCGATAGACCATAATCGGCAGTTCCTTACCATCTTCATAGACATATATTCTCTTACATATCGGGCATCTCCAGACCTCATATTTAGGCATTGGAATCATCCAGGGCTGAATGCTGTCACAATCACATATTTCATTCCACTCTTTATCTGTATAGACAACTAGCTCTATATCATTAGGAGCCTCATGATTATTTAGTTCAGCACCACAAACGCAAGTCATCCTGGCCATGATATCACCTCCATACCTCAGATATATGAAAAATTCCTGGAAACCAAAATATTACAGGCAAATCGCCATATAGGGCGGAATGCAGAGGATATCATCCTTCACCGAAAGATTCCGTGGATGGATGATATAGCATCCTCCAATCCTGCTTTTATACTTCTCCCGAAACCGCAGCAGCGATTCCGTGGAGTAGCGGGTGCCGGATTTCACCTCAATGGGATATACCTTGTATTTCATCTTGCTGTTGTTGGATATCAGGAAGTCGATTTCAATATCGTTGCGCCGCTTTTCGTCATTGTAGTGGGTATAGAAGAACAGGCGATGTCCATTGGCTACAAGCATCTGGGCAATCGCGTTCTCATAGAGCATTCCCTGGTTGATGCCCAGTTTGCCGCCGAGAATCTGCTTATAGACCTCATCCTCCAGCAGCTCGTTTTCATCGAAGGCATGGCTTACCAGCAGGCCGGTATCTCCCATATAGCACTTGATGTAAGTATCGGACTCGGTGAGGGACAGGCCTACATTGGGGTCATTGACGCGCCTGCATTCATTGGCGATCATGGAATCCGACAGCCAGAAGAATGTCTCCTCATATTGCTGCGCAGTGGAGCCTTCCGCAATACGGCTGAGCACCACCCGCTTCTCATGTCTGGACAGCAGGCCAGGAATCTGGTCGTAAATCGCCAGTACCTTTGAGCGGTACTGCGCTTTGATTTTCATGATATCGCTGCGGTAAAGCGCAAGGATGTCCCGCTTTTCCAGGTCTGCCCTGCCGAAGTCCTTTCGTCCCTCCAGAAAAGCGACTACGCTCATAGGCATGCCGCCCACCAGGAGATATTGCTTAAAAACGAGCATGGCCTTCTCATGGACGCTTCGCTCAAGGGGCGCCTTTTTCAGGAAGCAGTCCCGGATATAGGGGATAAGCGGTTCTTCGTTTAACGCCAGGCAGAATTCCTCAAAGCTCATAGGATGCATCTGTATATGCCGCTCTTCGGAGGGAATCAGGATTTCCTGCACATTTTCCTTGATGGAAATCAGGGAGCCTGTCTCCAGAAAATCATACCGGCCGTCAGCCACCAGATATTTAATGGCCTCTCTGGCTTTGGGGAACAGCTGGACTTCGTCAAATATGAGGATGCTCTCCCGCGGGAACAGCCGGACGCCATATTGAACGGACAGCAGCATATAGAAGGTATCAAGATCCCCCAGATACAGCCTAAAATAATCCTTGACCTCCTCGGACACTCTGGCAAAATCAATCAGGATATAGCTTTTGTACTCGTTTTTCGCGAATTCTTCCACAATGGTGGATTTGCCGATTCGGCGCGCTCCCTCCACCAGCAAAGCCTTCTTGCCGTTGGTCTCCTTTTTCCAGGAGAGGAATTTATCGTATATCGTCCGTTTAAAAAGCATTGGCACCACCTCCAGGCTTATGATACCATAGGGTTTGACAATACGCAAGTTAAACGATGCCGCATTTTCTGACAATACGCACATTTAAGCATATGGAAACCCCATCCTGAAAAAAATTTCAAAAACAGATTGACTCTGCCGTTAGGGAAGCGTTTATACTATTATCATAGGAACCGTGCAGAAAGATCCATACCATACAGAACAGAAACCACAAAGGAGCAAAGCCATGGATGATTACATCAAGATCAGGGAAGTGACGGCCAGATACAACATCTCGGCCCGGACCCTTCGCTACTACGAAGACGTAGGCCTGATACAGAGTGCCCGCAGCAGCGACTATGCCTACAGGCTCTACGACCAGGAAGCCATCCACCGCCTGGAGCAGATCCTGATCCTGCGCAGGCTGAACATCATTATCAAGGACATCCAGCGCATCTTCGGCACCTCCAGCTCCGAGACCGTCCTGGAGGTGCTAAGCAAAAAGGTGCAGGACATCGAGACGGAGGTCTCCCTGCTCCAGGAGCTGAAGGAGATCGTCCTGACCTTCATCCGGCAGATCGAGCAGGCCGACTTCAGCAAGGAGGCCGATGTGAGGCTGCTCTATGAGAAAGCCAGGGATATCCGGGCCCAGATTGCGAATGTGGGCTACAGCGGCAACCCAGGGACGGTGAACCGTCTGCTGGAGGTCACGGAGAAGCTGGACAGAAAGGTGCCTGACATCATGATCGTCAAGATTCCCCCTTTCCGGGCGGTGACATCGGGCCGGTTGAGCTTCGAGGAGCTGTTCGGGGGCGGGTTCGGCCCATGGCAGGAAGCCCATAACCACCTGTTCAGGCCCGTGCTGTTCGACGCCCCCGACTTCCTGTGCGGAACGGGCGACAAGGCCGAATGGTTCTGGGCCGTGAAGGACGAGGTGACCCAGGCCGACACCGCCCCCTGGGAAATCGTCCAATGCCCCGGCGGCCTGTACGCGGCGGCAGTCAGCATAGACGGCGACGGGGAGAGCCACGACCATGTCAGGCGCAAGACGGAGAAGTGGCTGGAAGACACGGGATTCGTCATAGACGACAGCCGGGAATTGATGGGGCATATGGTCTATGTGGACGAGGAGATCAAAGAGGGGCTTGGGTATGAACAGATGGTGCTGTATGCGCCTGTGAAATTGAGGCGGGAAGCCTCCCTGGAATGAACTGGCCGAAATCCCCAAAGCGGGGCCGCCCGTCGCTGCTTCCCCAAGCATGGATGTGCGGCCCCTTCCATATCATTTTACTGCATCGCTTCCTACCGTCCCGTCAGGCACTCTCCCTCAGGCCCCTCCGGCTCCGCAAAGGACATGCGCAGGCCCTCGCCGCCTGCCTCGATCTCCCAGCGCTGGGTATGGGGGCTGGTGCGGAAACGGACCAGGAGCACAATCTTCCCCTCTTCCTCCCCGCAGGACACCGCCATGACCAGCCGCTCCCTATCTTCCCCTGGATGATGTCCCCCAAGGGCGGGCTGCACATACCGCATGTCGCACTGGTTCACTGTCCAACAGCCCGTTTTCGCCTCCACGGTCTGGATGCTGCGCCCATCGTCGAAGGACAGATGTACCCTGTCCCCTCCCGACCTGATCCAAAGGCTGCCGAACCGCATGGGGTTCTCGTCCAGGCGGTAGCTCCTGTCGATCTCCGGAAGCCGCCCTCCCTCAGGAAGCGGCGGGAAAGCATGCACCTTCCCCTCCCCTGCGCCGCCGTCCATGGCCTCCAGCAGCCCGAAGACACCGTCCATCTCCTTCTGCATATCGGCACAGAAAGCCTGCACGGCCACGAACATGTCCCGCTCCGGCAGAATCACCAAAAGCTGCCCGAAGGCGCCGTCCCCCCGGTAGCCTCCCCTGCTGTTGATCCAGAGCTGGTAGCCGTAGCCGCTGCACCAGTCCGGCGTTCCGTTGCCGGAATTGTCGGACACATAGGAGGACGCCTCACGGATCCAGGCCTCGGACAGGATCCGCCTGCCCTGATAGACGCCGCCGCTTAAGTACATCTGTCCCAGCTTGACGATATCGTCGCTGCAGACATGGAGCCCCGCGCCGCCCACGCACCTGCCGTCGGCGCAGCGCCTCCAGGAGATGTCCGTCATCCCCATGGGATAGAACAGGTTCTCGCAGGCGTACTGGAAAAAGTCCCTGCCGGACACCTTCTCTATCACCGACACCAGCATGCAGCTCGCGCCCGTGTTGTATGTAAAATGGGTCCCGGGCTCATACACAGGCTCCACGCCGAAGAACGCCTCCGCGGAATCCGGTGCCACGATCATCTCCGGAATGACACATCTGTCATGTCCTGTGTTCATGGAGAGGAGGTGGCGCACCGTGATATGGGACATCTTCTCCGAAGCCCCTTCCCTGCCGAAGATATCCACCAGCCTGTCCTGCACCCGCAACAGTCCCTGCCCCACCGCGATGCCCACCACCGTGGAGGTGAACATCTTGCTCAGGGAATACACCTCCCTGGAGTCCCTGCAGGAGTAGGGCTCCTGTGCCAGGCGAAGGAGCCGGCGCTCCCCGCGGTAGATCTGCATGGTGTGCACCTCAATCTTATTTTCCTCCATAAATGTGAAGAAACCATCCAAAGCCTTCCCGTCCACTGTCGAATCCACGAACCATTCCATTTGCCCATCCTCCTCTTTTTTACAATACACTCTCGGAATCTCCAGGCTGCATGCCACGCGACTTTCCGAAGCTCCTCCGGACCGATTCCCCCACGCTCCAGGTGCTGTCCAACCCCCATGCCGGATTCCGTCTCCAAAGCTTCCGAACGCCTATTACATATGCTCTCCGAGTCTCCAGGCCGCATATCTCACGGCTTTCCCAATCTCCTCTGAGCCGATTCCCCCACTGTTCCAGGCGCTGTCCGACTCCCATGCCGGATTCCGTCCCCAAAAATTCCGAGCGCCTGTCTACGCAGGACCGCCGGAATACGCCAATCTGTCCATGGGGAACATATATGGCGGGCGGTCTTTCAGCCCTTCCTCTATGGAAATCCGCAAAGGAAATCCGCAAAACGCCCCCTGCCTAAAGCATACGGCCACGGAACGGATCCGGAATATCCGGCCAGGCCGCCCGGCGGCAGGAGCATCCCCCTTTTACGCCGCCCCCGGATGCTTCTATCATAATATAATGCAGCGCTCTTTGCAACTGCTTTTCACCGCTCTCCGGCCCTTCTGTCACAGCGGTCCTCGCCCCACATCCGGCATCATCCCGGCCTCTGACCGGATTCCCTGCCTGACCGGCTCCTCGGCCCGGCCGGCTTCACTGCCTGGCCGCTCCTCGGCCTGAGCGGATTCCCCTCCCTCTCCGGCTCCCAGCAGCAGCCCCCATCCGGCATCCGGTTTCACCTTCCACCTCCCCCCTCAGGGCAAAACGCCAGAGCGTCCTTCCCGTCCCAGTCCAGGGGCAGCCGTATGCTGATCAGCTCCACGGTGCCGGAAAACCCCTCATAGTCCACCATGATGTAATTCCCGCCGCTCTTCAGGCGAAGCTCCGTCTCAAAGCGCCCCTCCTCGTCCGCCGCAAGCTCCACAACCTCCTCGTTCATCCGGATTCTCACCGTGGCCTGTCCCTCCTCGGCCAGTATCCGCCCGTACACCTGCAGCCTGCGGGTCTCGATGGAGCCGCCGCCGAACACCACGTCCCTTCCCGTGCTTCCCTGGCACTGCGCTTCATAGTTGCCCACATAGGCATCGTCATGGCATACCCGCTGTCCCAACAGCTCCTCGTCCGCCGTTATCTGCGAGGCGCCCAGCACCCCGACCACATTGTCGGCGATTTTCAGCCACTCCCAGGAATTCACCCTGCGGAAGCCGCAGCCCGTCAGCGAAAACGCAATGCAGCACAGGAGCGCCGCCCTCACCCATCTATTCGTCCGTCTCTTCCTACATCTATCCATGCATCTCTTCATCCAAGACACCTCCCCAATCCTTCCTGTATCTGATGCCATTTATACCATGCATTATACAGGACAGCCCGATGCCCCGACATCGAATCAGGTGACATTTCCGCCGCCCGGGGTGACATTTTTGTAAGACGCCCGCCAGATAATTCGGTCAACACTATCCCCTTCATCCAGCCGAAACAGCGGCTGAAACGCCATTGATTTATCTGGCTGGCGGCGATATATACTGCCTAACGATTTCACTTGCCGTGAAACCAGACTGCATAACGCTGACTGGTTCAATCGCATGATTACATTAGGCAGTATTCAGCGTTATGCAGTATAATAATGCCAGCGCAAACCTATCCGAACTCCCCGGGAAATGTGGAGAAAACTGCCCTTTCATATCCTATAATGGTCACAGAGAGGAGGGATTGTATGGATCTGCTTCAAGAGATGAACCAGGTGATCGCATATTATAGAAGAAAATCTGACAGGACGGATACGGCATGAAACCCCTGCCCGAATGACGGGCTGTTCCGTCTATGAATTCTCAAGGATTTTCTCATTTCTGACAGGCATGTCGCTTTCGGAGCATAGCCGCCGCAGAAGGCTTTCCCAGGCCGTCTTTGACCTGCAGAACAGCAATGAAAAAATCGTGGATATCGCCCTGAAATACGGCTATGAGTCACCCACCACCTTCACCAGGGCATTTAGGGGGCTCCACGGCGTTACCCCTTCCAGTGTCCGGAAGATGTCCGTCTCACTGAAGACTTATCCGCCAATCACTTTTCTACTAACAGTCAAAGGAGTGACCGGTATGGAATTTCGAATCGAGAAAAAAGAATGTTTTCAAATCATGGGCCTGTCTGGCTATGACACTGCAGAATGCGGGCCAGGCTTAAGACCGCGATCCACCGGGCTTCCTCCTCCATCTCGTCCTCCCCGTCGTTCTCTCCCGGCACGATCAGCGTGGTCAGCTCCACATGGCAGTCTGCCGATGCCCTTGTGATAAACCGCTTCACCGTCTCCAGATCCCCGCCAAGCTTCCGGTAATACCCCTCCCGGAACCCCTTCAGGTCGATGTTCATGGCATCGATATAGGGCAGGAGCTCCTCCAGCACCTCCAGGGAGACCGTGCCGTTGGTCACCAGCACATTCTCCATGCTGTACTCCCTGACCAGCCTGGTGGTGTCCCGGACATATTCCCAGCCCACCAGCGGCTCATTGTAGGTAAAAGCCACGCCGATGTTCCCGGCTTTCTTGCGCTCCTTCCACTCCAGCGCCGTGTCCGCCAGCAGCTTTGGCGGTACATACATCCCGCCGGCCTCCTCCCTGCCGCCCATGGAGATTTCATGGTTCTGGCAGAAAGGGCTGCGCAGGTTGCAGCCGTAGCTCCCCACGGACAGGGCATTCGCGCCCGGGCGGAAGTTCCGTAAGCATTCTGGCATAGATATAGCTGTCAAAGCGCACGTCCATATGATATTTGCTGAATTCCGCCCGCCTCTCCACGGCAAACCCGAATTTCCGCAGCAGGGCATTGGACGCAAGGTTCCCCACCGCCACCTCTGCCGTCACCTTCTCTCCGCCCCTGGCCCTGATCCACTCCAGCGCCAGCCCAAGGGCTTCGCTGCCATAGCCGCTTTTCCAGTACTTCCTGTGGATGCAGTAGCCGATATCATACACTTTTTCCCTTTCATCGGGAAACATGCAGAAAGACCCCACCGATTCCCCTGTGTCCGCAAGCTCGATGACTAGATAATATCCCAGCTCGCTCTCCCCGAGGGTGTCCAGCGCTTTCTGATAAGCCTGGTCCACATACTCCGCGGTAGGATCGCTCATATATTTCCCGTTTTCTTCATGGAACCACATGCCCGTCAGAAACTCCAGGTCGGACTTCTCATAATTGCGGACAAGGATCCGCTCCCCCCGCATGGGGCTGTCTATCCTCATAAGTCTTCCTCCTCCCAGCCCGGAATCCGAAGCGTCCGGATATAGGCCGCAAGCTCCCCGGCCATCTCCTCCGCCTCCGGTATCCGCAGATGCCCCGGGGTGCCGGAGCCGTTGCGCCTGAACGTATATTTCGTGATTCCCTCGTCCTGCAGGCCCGTCACCGCTTCCTCTATGGCCCTGTCCCAGGATGGGTCGTGCCCCAGAATCGTGGTGCAGCAGATGATTGTAGCCTCAGGGTAGATCCCCCGCAGCTTCCTCAGGAAAGCACTGTAGCGCGCCCGCCATTCCACGGCCCTGGCACCGTCATAGTCCTCTTTCATATAATCCTCCGGATGGGCATCGTTCTGGCCCACCGCCACCACCACTACCTGAGGCGTGTAGGCTTTGAAATCCCAAGGCACCGCAGGGCCGAAGACAGGGTTGTAGCGCAGCTTGTCCCAGGCGGTCTCCATGCCGATGGCCTCCGGCTCATTGAACCAGCCCGTGCCGTCCAGCAGGGCGATCCCGCCCTGGGCGATGTCGTGTATCTGGGCATCCAGCTTCCTGGCTGTCATCCAGGCGTAGGAGTACCAGCCGTTGGAATATTCCCCATTGTGGACAGGGTCCGGTTTCCCCATGTATTCCACAGCCTCCGACACTTCTCCCGCGGACACGGAATCGCCGTACACCTCCATTCTTCGCTTCGGGTTCTGTCTGGCGGGAAGCAGGCGTTCCCCCTCCCCGATCTCCAGCCCCAGAAAGACCAGCTCGTGGCAGGCATCCTGGCGCTTGAACAGCAGGAATTCATGTTCTCCGCTACTTTCTATCGGAATTTCGCATTCCGCCGTCCCGTTCTCCGGAAGCCGCAGGAAGGTCTGCTCTCCGTCCAGAAGATATCCCAGGTAATTGTCCCAGTAGGCATGGCGGTTCTCCACATGCACCTTCAGCACCTGGCCGGTAAACCTGGCCGACACGCTGGTACAGGGAAAGATGAACACAGGGGCACGTCTGTGGCTCCAGTCGATTCTGCCGCTGTAGACCAGCAGAGGATTGTCCGGTTGTATTCTCATTTTGTCTTCCTCCCTTGAAGGGCATCGCAAATTGCTCTCTCCTAACTAGTCTACCATAAATCACCCGCCATGTACATCTAAAAAATTGCCCCTGCCGCAAACAGCAGGGATAACCGGCATTCCATCCGAAAATCCCGAACCTGCTGGCCGTTGCTTTTTGTAACCATATCGTTTAGAATAGTATCTATACGAACTCAATAGAACGAACTCAATAGAATCCGTAACAGCGCAGGCGCAAGAAAGGAGCATTCTATGGCAATCCTGGCAGGCTTCATGGTCCCCCACCCGCCCCTGATCGTACCCGACGTGGGGCAGGGGCAGGAAGAGGCCATCAAGAACACAATCGAATCCTACAAAACCGTGGCGGAGGAAATCGGGCGGCTGCAGCCGGAGACCATCGTGCTCCTCTCCCCCCATCAGACCATGTACGCCGACTATTTCCATATCTCTCCGGGGCGCAGCGCCAGGGGGGACTTCGGGCGGTTCGGGGCGCCCCAGGTGCGCATGGAGGTCTCCTATGACACGACCTTCGCCGAGCGGCTGGCCGCGGAAGCCGGAGTCCGCGGCATCCAGGCCGGCACGCTGGGGGAGCGGGAGCGGAAGCTGGACCACGGCACCATGGTCCCCCTGTATTTCGTGAACCAATATCTGACGGAATACCGTCTGGTCAGAATCGGCCTGTCGGGTTTCCCTCTGACGGCCCACTACCGCCTGGGGCAGTGCATCCGGGAGACGGCCCAGGCCCTGGACAGGCGCGCCGTGATAATCGCCAGCGGCGACCTGTCCCACCGCCTGAAGGAGGACGGCCCCTACGGCTATCAGGAGGAGGGGCCCAGGTACGATGCCCGGATCATGGACGTCATGGCCAGGGCCGCCTTCGGGGAGCTTTTGGAATTTTCCGAGGACTTTTGCGAGAAAGCCGCTGAATGCGGGCACCGCTCCTTCACCATCCTGGCGGGGGCGTTCCACCGGACCGCCGTGGAGGCGCGGAAGCTTTCCTATGAGGGGCCTTTCGGCGTGGGATACGGCATCTGCGGGTATAAGGCCCTGGGCCCTGACGGAACCCGCGATTTCCTGGAACAGCATGAGGAAAAGGAGAATGCCAGACTCCGGGCCCTCCGGGAAAAGGAAGACCCTTATGTCCGCCTGGCCCGGCAGACTATTCAGGAATATCTGCGGACAGGCAGACAGATTGCCCCGCCTCAAGGCCTGCCCCCGGAGCTTTACGGCACCCGGGCCGGGGCCTTCGTGTCCCTGAAGGAGGACGGGCGGCTCCGGGGCTGCATCGGCACCATCCAGGCCACGAAAGACAGCCTGGCGGAGGAGATCATCGCCAATGCCGTCAGCGCCTGCTCCAGGGACCCCAGGTTCCCCCCGGTGGAGGCCTGGGAGGCAGACCGCCTCACCATCAGCGTGGACGTGCTGGGGGAGACGGAGCCTGTCACATCCCCGGAAGAGCTGGACGCGGGCCGGTATGGGGTCATCGTGACGAAAGGCTTAAAGCGGGGCCTGCTGCTGCCCAACCTGGAGGGCGTGGACACCGTGGAGCAGCAAATCGCCATCGCCAGGCAGAAGGCGGGCATCCGGGAGGGAGAGGCGGTGGCGCTGGAACGGTTCGAGGTGGTGCGGCATTGACAGATTGCGGCGCTGTCAGGCGGCCCAGGGCGAAGGGAGACAGGAGAAAGACATGGCAGAATTGACATCCATGATGAATATCGGCAGGGAGATGGCCAAAAAGCTGGATGCTGTGGGCATTGGTTCGCCGGAGGAATTGATCCGTTCGGGCGCGGAGCAGGCTTTCCTGAAATTGAAGGTAAGGTATCCGAATGTCTGCCTGGTCCATTTATATGCGCTGGAAGGCGCGGTCCGCAATGTGGAGTTCAACAGCCTTCCGGAGGACAGGAAAAGGGAGCTGAAGGAGTTCAGTGATTTTTTGAAAGCCTGACCGTAGTAAATGGATGCGGCTATGAACATCACACATTCCCCAGATACACATGCTCCAGATACCTCCCCGCGATACCCGCAAGGCGGCGCAGCGCCCCCACGTCCGTAGGCCCTCTGTCCCTCATGCGGTACTGGGGGAAGAAGCGGGTGACATGCAGGGGAATCTCCCGGCTCAAGTCTGCGATCCACCGGGCTTCCTCCTCCATCTCCTCCTCGCCGTCATTCTCTCCTGGCACGATCAGCGTAGTCAGCTCCACATGGCAGCCCGCAGACGCCCTTGTGATAAACTGCTTCACTGTCTCCAGATTCCCGCCAAGCTTCCGGTAATACCCCTCCCGGAAGCCCTTCAAATCGATGTTCATGGCATCGATATAGGGCAGGAGCTCCTCCAGCACCTCCAGGGAGGCCGTGCCGTTGGTCACCAGCACGTTCTCCATGCCGTACTCCCTGACCAGCCTGGCGGTGTCCCGGACATATTCCCAGCCCACCAGCGGCTCATTGTAGGTAAAAGCCACG
>OFFF01000555.1_pt1 | contig 28007 bp, 19 predicted proteins | sample 1521301 | NCBI WGS metagenome assembly OFFF01 (sample SAMEA3504101, study PRJEB24116) | mouse gut metagenome | biome: mouse gut; feature: mouse-associated habitat; material: faeces | place: Denmark | collected 2011
GTTACAAGGCGAATGCCGCATCCCCTGTCCTCTGGCTGACTGCGGTTTTGGCAGGATTGTACGATGAGCGGCGTTTGATGTAGTACTAAGTTATACGGCAGGAGTGGCGCGTAAAGGAAAAAGAGATTACGGATTTGGGAAATTGTGTTATAATAGAGCCAGTAATGATACCAGGAGGAAACATATGCGGCCTATAGATAAGTACAAACGGACAGACAAAAGAATCCTGCTGTTTTTGGGGACGGCGATCTTTACAATGCTTATTTGTGTACCGGTTCGGGCAGGGGAGGGGCGTACGGTGAAAGTGGCGTTTTTCCCAATGGAAAGTTACCATATGTATTCTGAGGAGGAGGGATACGGCGGTATCGACGCCGCATATCTGGACGCCCTTTGCGGTTATACGGGATGGAACGTTGAGTTTGTGGACTGTGACACGTGGGACGACGCTCTTCATAAATTAGAAAATAGGGAAGTGGATCTGGTGGGTTCGGCGCAATATTCCAATGAGCGAGGCAAGCTGTTTGATTATGCGGCTCTTGCAAGCGGATATACGTATGGCTGCCTGTTTGTGGAAGAGGGCAGCAGCCTTGCTTATGAGGATTTTGGGCATATGCAGGATATGCGTTTTGGGGTTGTGGAAAGTTACGTCCGCAAAAGTGATTTGCTGGAATACCTGGAGCAAAACGGTATAAAGGAACCGCGTCTGTACGAATACCAAACGGCGCAGAAGCTGAGGGAGGCGCTGCATACAGGGGAAATTGACGTTGCGGCGCATTCCCTTACAGAAGTATCGGAAGGGCAGTGCTTGGTAGGAAAATTTGCTTATGCGCCTTATTATTATATTACATGGAAAGGCAATAAGCAGCTTTTACAGGAATTAAATTATGGGATCGGGGAGTTAAAGACGGATTCCCCGGCATTGGAACAGGAATTGAAATCCCGTTTTTTCGGCAGCCGCCGCGAGAATTTTGCCGCGGAGGAACTGAATCTGATCCGTCAGGGAAAAACGGTAAAAATCGGCTTTTATAAAGATACGCGGCCGTTGGCGTTTATCAATGAAGACGGGGAGTGCGACGGGATTTATATAAAAATTTTAAAAGCGGCGCAGGAAGGAAGCGGGATTCCCATTGAATTTTGCCCGATTGACAGAAACGTTTACTGGAAAGATCTGGTGTTAAGCGGGGAGATTGATTTTTATGCCGGAGCCAGCAATATGTCAAAGGATACGGATATTGTGCTTACGAATCCGTTTATGGAGTATCACGCTGTAGTTGTGTCCAAAAATGATTATACCCTTTCGGAAGGGGAGCCGCCTGTTATTGCCCTGACCAATGGGCGCGCTTATCTGGCGGACGGTATGGGCATGGAAGGGCGGATTATTTATTGTGACAGCGCAAAAGATTGTCTGCAGATTCTAAAGGAGCACAGGGCGGACGTTACGATTTTAAATACGATAGAATACAATTACCAGTCTAAGAACGAGCGGTTTTCCGATTTGATTGAATGGGAAAATTACAGGCATCAGTCCGGGGCGTCTTTGGCCGCGTCAAAAGACGCGGATCCTGCTCTGCTTGGCGTGATGGGGAAAGCGCTGCGGCTTGTGCCTGAGACGCAGAAAGAAGACATTGTCAACCAATATATGAATATTCCTTATGTCAGCCATGGGCTGTTGGATTATGTTTACCAGGGCAGGAATGTAATTGCGGTATGCTGTATTTTGCTGGCGCTGTTTTTCGCTTTTTGGTATATCATAACTTATATGCAGAAAAAAGCGTACCAGATGCTTGAAAAAAAGAACCGGGAACTCCATGAAGCCATACAGAAAGCGCAAAAGGCCAGCCAGGCCAAGACGGAGTTTTTGTCCCATATGTCGCATGATATACGCACTCCTATAAACGGAATTATGGGGATGTTGAGTATCGCGGAAAAGAATGAAAAGGATGCGGCAAGGCAGGCGGACTGCCGGCAAAAAATCAGGATATCGGCGGAGCATCTGCTGTCGCTGATCAATGATGTTCTGGATATCAGCAAACTTGAAAGCGGCAGTGTGGAATTTCATATGGAGGCGTTTCATTTGCGCAGCCTTTTGGAAAATTGCGCTGTCATTTTGGGCGGGCAGGCTTCCCAGCGCAGGGTGAAGCTGGCGACGGAGTTTTTGTTCCCGGCGGAAAAAACGGGCGGATATTTTGTCGGAAGCCCCCTTCATATTAAGCAGATACTGATTAATATTGCAGGCAATGCCATTAAATACAACAAACCAATGGGGAACGTAAAATTTAAGTGTTATGAGCGTTCGGCAGAAAACGGGACGGCGCAGGTTTGCTTTGAAATCTCCGATACGGGTATTGGGATGGGAGAAGAGTTCCTCAAACATATTTTTGAGCCGTTTACACAGGAAGAGGGCGGGGCGAGGACGAATTACCAGGGAACCGGCCTGGGCATGACCATTACAAAAAATTTAGTGGATCAGATGGGCGGGACAATAGATGTGCAAAGTGAACTGGGGAAGGGCAGCGTATTTACCGTGGTACTTCCGTTAGAAATTGCAGAGCCGCCAAAGATTCAGGAAGAAACGTGTATGGATGCGCCTGCAGAGGCGTTCGGCAAGCGTGTTCTGCTGGTGGAGGACAATGCGCTGAACCAGGAAATTGCAAAGTATATGCTGGAAGAATACGGCTTGGAAGTTACGGTTGTCGGGGATGGACAGGAAGCCGTCAATTTGTTTGCCGGGGAGGAGCCGGAGACGTTTCAGATGATCTTTATGGATATTATGATGCCGGTTTTAGATGGGTATGGGGCCGCGAAAGCGATAAGGGGGATGAAACGGGCAGACGCCCAAACGATTCCGATTATTGCCATGACGGCAAATGCGTTTGCGGAAGATGTAAAAGCTTCAAAAGATGCGGGGATGGACGATCATATTACGAAGCCGCTTGAGCCGGGGGTGTTAAATTGCGTACTCCAAAAATATTTGAAATGAGCAGGACAGTAACTTTGATAATTCATTCCCGCCCACCCCTTGACAACATCTGTAAAGTATTAGAAAATGGCAGTATATATCACAACAAGTTTCTGAACCCGAAGGCGCCGCCTGACGGCAAAGACCCATACCGGACATTTTTATGCCAAACTTAAGGAACGAGCCCGTCTTTTTCCGAAAGCCCATAAAAATTGTCTTTTCTTGTGCGGCAACCGGCAAAACAGGAAGGAAGGACGCATGGCAACCAGAGTCGCCATTATATCAATAGCAGTAGAAAACCCGGACAGCGTCAGGGATCTCAACCGGATCCTTCACGAAAACGGTGAATATATTATCGGCAGAATGGGCATTCCCTATCCCAAACGGGGCGTTTCCCTGATCAGCGTCGTCATGGACGCCCCGGCGGACGCCATCAGCGCCATGACCGGAAAAATCGGCATGTTAAGCGGCGTCACATCCAAGGCGCTGTACGCCAAACTGTAGCGTACCAAAAGGCAAACCCGAAGGGAGGAATGATATGCGCCGTCTGATTGACAAGCTGGCGCTTACGCACAGCCTTACAAAAGAAGAATGGATATCCTTAATCGCAGATCGCCCGGAGCAGGAATACCTGTTTGCCAAAGCCAGGCGGGCGGCCCAGACATACTACGGCAACGCCGTCTTTATCCGCGGCCTGATTGAGTTTACCAGCTACTGCAAAAACAACTGCTTTTACTGCGGCATCCGCCGGGACAACCGTAAGGCTGCCCGGTACCGCCTCGGCAAAGAAGAAATACTGGACTGCTGCAGGCAGGGCTATGGCCTGGGATTCCGCACGTTTGTGCTGCAGGGCGGCGAAGACGCCTATTATACGGACGATCTTTTTGCCGGCCTGATTTCGGAGATCAAAAGCAGCTATCCCGACTGCGCCGTCACCCTCTCCGCAGGGGAAAAACCCAAAGAAAGCTACCGGCGTTTCTTTGAGGCGGGGGCGGATCGCTATCTGCTGCGCCATGAAACGGCGGACGAAGCCCATTACCGGATCCTGCATCCTGCGGAAATGAGCTTTGCCAGCAGCATCCGCTGCTTAACGGATTTAAAGGAAATCGGTTTTCAGACCGGATGCGGCTTTATGGTGGGTTCTCCCGGGCAGACGCCGGAGCATTTGGCAGAGGATATGCTTTTTATTACAGAGCTAAAGCCCGATATGGTCGGCATCGGCCCGTTTGTACCGCATCACAATACGCCGTTTGCCGGGGAAGCGGGCGGTACGGCGGAGCAGACGGTTTATCTTCTGGCGCTGCTTCGCCTGTTAAAGCCGGATCTGTTAATCCCGGCGACTACGGCGCTCGGCACGGTGGATCCAGACGGACGGGAACGGGGCGTTTTAGCAGGCGCGAACGTCGTCATGCCCAACCTGTCCCCCGTCGGGGTTCGGAAACAGTATGCGTTATATGACAACAAAATCTGCACCGGGGACGAAGCGGCGGAATGCCTAAGCTGCTTAAAAGGACGTATGGAACGCATCGGCTACCGCATCGTAACCGGCCGCGGAGACCCGGCAAAAGAACCAGGAGGGATATCATGTACAACGTAATGTCGCCGCGGGCAAACGAGTTTATCAGTGACGAGGAAATCAGGGAGTGCCTTGCTTTTGCAGAGGAGAATAAAACGAACCGCACGCTCATAGAACAGATTCTGGAAAAAGCCTCCAAAATGGAAGGCGTTTCCCACCGGGAAGCCATTGTGCTGCTGGACTGTGAAATTGAAGATTTAAACGAACGGATCTACCGGCTTGCCAGAGCCATCAAGCAGGAATTTTACGGCAACCGCATCGTTATGTTCGCGCCGTTATATCTGTCTAATTACTGTATCAACGGCTGCAAATACTGCCCGTACCATCTGAAAAACAAGCACATTGCCCGAAAAAAGCTAACGCAGGAGGAAATCCGCAGGGAAGTCATCGCCTTACAGGATATGGGGCACAAACGCCTTGCGCTGGAAGCGGGCGAGGATCCGGTCCATAACCCAATCGAGTATATCTTAGAAAGCATCGAAACAATCTACGGCATCCGGCATAAAAACGGCGCAATCCGCCGCGTAAACGTCAACATTGCGGCAACGACCGTGGAACATTACCGCAGGCTAAAGGACGCCGGGATCGGGACTTATATTCTGTTCCAGGAAACGTACAACCGCGCATCCTATGAAGAGCTGCACCCCACCGGGCCCAAAAGCGACTACGCGTACCATACCGAGGCCATGGATCGCGCCAGGGAAGCAGGCATTGACGATATGGGCATCGGCGTGCTGTTCGGCCTAAACAATTACCGCTACGATTTTACCGGGATCATCATGCATGCGGAGCATATGGAACGCTTCGGCGGCGTCGGGCCGCACACCATCAGCGTGCCGCGCGTGCGCAGGGCGGACGACATCGATCCAAACGTGTTCGACAACGGGATTTCGGACGATACGTTTGCCAAAATCGTCGCATGCTTAAGGATTGCCGTCCCGTATACCGGGATGATCGTTTCCACAAGGGAAAGCCAGGAAAGCCGCAGGCGCGTGCTTGACCTTGGGATTTCGCAGATCAGCGGCGGCTCTAAGACAAGCGTCGGCGGCTATGCAGAGGAAGAAGCGCCCGAAGAAAATTCCGCGCAGTTTGATATCAGCGACAACCGCACGTTAGACGAAGTCGTGCGCTGGCTGATGGAACTTTCGTATGTGCCCAGCTTTTGTACGGCGTGCTACCGCGAAGGCAGGACGGGCGACCGCTTTATGTCGCTGCTGAAAAGCAGGCAGATCATCAACTGCTGCCACCCGAACGCGCTGATGACGCTCAAAGAATACCTGGAGGATTACGCGTCCGAAGAGACAAAGGCCATCGGGGAAGCGCTGATTGCGCAGGAACTCAAAAAAATTCCAAACAAAACCGTGCAAAACCGCGCGGCGGAATATATCGGCAATATACATCTCGGAAAAAGGGATTTCCGTTTTTAAGGAGAAAGTACAGTGGGCATGAATGAAACACCGTCGGCAAACCGTGTGCAGATTGGGATCTTCGGCAGGGTAAACGCCGGGAAATCCAGCATCATAAACGCCATTACCGGACAGGATCTTGCTATTATATCCGGGAAAAAGGGAACGACCACAGACCCGGTAAAAAAGGCCATGGAGCTTTTGCCGCTGGGGCCTGTGGTACTGATCGACACGCCTGGCTTAGACGACACCGGATATCTCGGGAAGCTGCGGGTGGAAAAAACCCGGGAAGTCTTAAACAAAGTGGATATCGCGGTACTTGCCGTAGACGCAAAAGCGGCGGACGAAGCGTCGCTTCGGGAAATCGAGGAGCCGCTTATACGACGGTTTGCCGAACAGAAGCTGCCGTATGTAATAGCGGTCAACAAAGCGGACCGGATTTCGGACGCAAAGCGGAATCGGCTCGCGGATTTTTTTGGAAAAGAAGCCCCTCTTATGTTTGTAAGCGCAAAAACCGGGCAGAATATTTTGGAATTAAAAGAACGGATTGCAGCCGCTCTGCCGCCGGAGGATCCCGGCAGACGGCTGATTGGGGATTTGCTGCAGCCTTATGATACGGTGGTTTTAGTCGTCCCGATTGATTCCGCCGCACCAAAGGGAAGGCTGATCCTGCCGCAGCAGCAGGTCATCCGGGACTGCCTGGAAGCGGGCGCAATCCCGGTGGTCACAAGGGATACGGAGCTTCCCCGCGCGCTCCTTTCGCTGTCCGCAAAGCCCAAAGCTGTCATTACGGACAGCCAGGCGTTTTTGCAGGCGGCAAAGGCAACGCCTAAGGATGTGTACCTGACGTCGTTTTCCATCCTGTTTTCCCGCTACAAGGGGGACTTGTGGCAGCAGGTAGAGGGCACCCGGGCAATCCGGGATTTAAAGGACGGGGATCTGGTGCTGGTGTCCGAGGGGTGTACCCATCACCGGCAGTGCGGGGATATCGGCACGCAGAAGCTCCCCCGGCGCATCCGGGAATTTACCGGAAAGGAGCTTGCATTCCGGTTTACAAGCGGCGGCGAATTTCCGGAGGATTTGTCCGGGTTTGCCTTAGCGATACACTGCGGCGGCTGTACGTTAAACGGGCGTGAAATGCAGCGCCGCCTTTCTCTGGCCAGGGCGTCCGGAACGCCCATGACCAATTACGGGACAGCGCTTGCCTATATGAGCGGGATTCTTAAGCGCAGCCTGGAACTATTTCAACAGCCGCAGGAGGGACTATGAACATTCAGGATCAGCTGGAACGAATTTTAAGGGAACTGTTGGTTACGGTTTCGCGGGCGCCGGTATCGGAAATCGATCCGGAATATGTAATGGTCCACAAAAAAGAAGCGCAGAGGCAGCTTGCCGCGCTGCGGGATATCGTCGCCGTAATGATGGAGCAGTACGAAGTGACGGAGCAGAGCCGCCTGCACGCCGAACTGGAGGTGGAAAAACAGCGCACGGAAATTATCCGCAGCGCCAACCACCAGGCGGAGGATATTTATGCGGCTTCCGTCATTTACACGGACGACGCGTTAGGGCGTATCCAGGATATTATCGACGAAGCGGAAAAATCCACCAGAAAAATTTTAAACCGCGTCGGCAGGGAAATGGAAGCGGAACGGCGACGTATCCGCAGCAACCAGGTGGAGCTGATGACGCAGCTTGAGGACATGAACGATACGGCCAAATATATGCGCTTAATTGACGAACGCAACAAAGAGCTTGCAAAGGCCAAAGCCGAAAAACTGGAAAAAGGGAAGCCAAAACCCACAGAACGCGCGGAAGAGGGCGGGACGGGATACGGCGGCGCGTCCCCCGTGATTAAAATAGACGAGGAATATTTTGAAAAAGCGGGCCTTACGCCGGACGGGCTTCCGAAAGAGATGGAAGAAGGCATTTTAAAGGAAGCGGAGCAGGAAATCGCCGAGGAACTGGCGCCGGACGAGCCGCATCAATTTGAAAAGCCGGTGATTAAAGTAAATCCCGAATATTTTGAAAAAGTAAAAAAAGCGGCGGAAGCCAAGAAAACGTCCGGCAAAAAAGAAGGGAAAAAAGAGCCCAAAAAAGAAGAAAAACATACAGGGCGGTTTTTGTTCGGAAAGAAATCATAAACAAAAAGAGAAAGGGGCACAAAGATGAACCGAATACTCGTATGTGACGACGACAGGGAAATTGTAGACGCCATTGAAATATACTTACAGCAGGAAGGGTACGAGGTGGCGAAAGCTTATGACGGGGAGGAAGCGCTTCTTGAGCTGAAAAAAAAGCCGGCGGATTTGCTGATTATTGACGTCATGATGCCGCGGCTTGACGGTATACGCGCGACATTGAAAATCCGGGAAGAAAGCAGCATCCCGATTATTATCCTGTCGGCAAAATCCGAGGATTCCGACAAGATCCTGGGCTTAAATATCGGCGCCGACGATTATCTGACCAAGCCCTTTAACCCGCTCGAACTTGTGGCGCGCGTCAAATCGCAGCTGAGGCGTTATACAAAGCTGGGCAACGCCACGGAAAACAACCAGGCGGTTTATCAGGTCGGGGGACTTGTCATAAACGACGATTTAAAAGAAGTGACGGTAGACGACGAGCCCGTTAAGCTGACGCCGATTGAATACAACATTTTACTTCTTCTGATGAAAAACCAGGGCAAGGTATTTTCCATCAGCCAGATATACGAAAGCATCTGGAACGCCGACGCCATCGGCGCAGACAACACCGTAGCCGTACACATCCGGCATATCCGGGAAAAAATCGAAATCAATCCCAAGGAACCCCGTTACATCAAAGTCGTATGGGGCGTCGGGTATAAAATAGACAGAGGGTAGGGAATGTTATGGAACACAGCAAATACAACTATGGATTCAAAACAGTAGCCGTTTTACTGCAGATGGTCTTTATTATGGTTGTCATTGTCATATTTTCCCTGCTGTCCAATTTGTTTGAAAGGAGTATGCTGAGTTTCCGCGATCTCGGCAATAGCTCCTTTTTTCATTCTTCGTATTATATGGAAACGGTTGCGGAGGAAATCAGGGATCTGGTTATTTACCTGCAGCTTAAGGACACTTCCGAACAAACGGAGCTGCAGACGGAAAAATATAAAAAAATGAAGCTGAAATTCGACAACGGGGACAGCAACTTCTATTATTGGTTTACGCTGGACGGGGACGTTTCCACCAATATGCCGGGCGGCCTTTCCAAGGAAGAAGCGCTTTCCCATGCCAAAGAACTCGGCAGCTATTTTTATTATGACGATACCGCAATTTCCTTCCAGGGAAACTTCCTGTTTTTAGATCGGATTTCCAATATTGAAATCCTGCGCTTATTCAGCCAGGGAGCCGCCGGGGGCAGTTTTATTACGGCGGTGGATGAAGCGCTGCCCAAAAACGATAAAATAAAAGACGCGCGGGACGAATATAATACATATATTCCCTGGGTCAAAACGGGAATTGGGGCGGCAATCGTATCCCTGCTTTTCTTTGTGCTCAGCCTGATCTATATTACCTTAGCGACCGGACGAAACGGGGAGGACGATAAAATCCACCTGCACCGCATCGACTATATTCCGGGGGAACTTTTATTTGCGGCGTTCCTTGCGTTTGTCATGGGGCTGTTCGCCTTCTGCGCAAGGCTGGGCCGCCAGTCGTTTTCCATTTCCAGTTCCCTGATTTTAACCGGGACGCTGGTATTTTTATCCGACGTATTTCTTCTGACGCTTTACATGAGCTTTGTCCGGCGCATTAAAGCGGATATCTTTGTAAGCTGCAGCCTTGCGTCCCGTTCCATGCGCATATTAAAGGAAAGCATCCGCAGGCAGCGTCTGGTCAGCTGGGCGATGATCCGGCTGTTTATCTGTACCGTTCTGGAGGTGTTTTTTGTCTGGGAAGCCGCGTTTTTCGGGAAACGGTGGGCGCTTGCCGGAAGCCTTGCCATATTTTTATACCTATCGTTTGACGCGTTAAAGCTGGCGAACGCCCGGAAAAAAATACTGGAAGGGGTGCTTGAAATTGGCAGCGGCAAGCTGGACTACAAATTTGACACGCGGGAATTTGACGGCGACTATAAAGAACTGGCGGAGAAAATCAACGGGATCGGGGAAGGGCTCTATACCGCCGTAGAAGAAAACGTCAAAAACGAACGGCTGAAAACCGAACTGATCACCAACGTATCCCACGACATCAAAACGCCGCTGACTTCCATTATCAACTACATCGATCTGATTAAAATGGAGCAGATAGAAAATGAAAACCTGGAAAATTACGTGAGTATTCTGGAGAAGAAATCCCAGCGCTTAAAACAGCTTGCAGAGGATTTGGTAGAGGTTTCGCAGATTACCAGCGGAAATATCCTTTTGGATATGCAGCCGATCAATATGGTGGAACTGATTTACCAGACCGGAGGGGAATTTAACGAAATTTTTGAAGATCTGGGGCTTACGATTGTAACGCGCCTGCCCAAAGATCCGGTCATTATTCTGGCGGACGGCAACCGTATCTGGCGCGTCATTCAAAACCTCTACAACAACGCCGCCAAATACGCCTTAAAAGATACCCGCATCTATGTGGAACTGAAAAAAACCGAAGCGACGGCGGAGTTTTCGATTAAAGATATTTCCGCGCATGAAATCCACCAGACGGCGCAGGATTTGAGCGAGCGTTTTGTACGCGGGGACGAATCGCGCGGGACGGAGGGCAGCGGCCTCGGTCTTTCGATTGCCCGAAACCTGACCAATTTAATGGGCGGGACGTTTGAAATCGTGCTCGACGGCGATTTATTTACCGTATCCATCACGTTTCCGCTGATAAACCCTTGATTTTTAGCGGTGCTGCCTTTATAATTTTAACCAGACCTGTACGCGGGCGGCGCAGCGCCGTTTTGCGTAGTAAACGGACAAAAACGGACAGACGAGAATAAGGAGAATAGCAGATGAAGCTTTATGAAAACGGGGTATACCTCGTAAACGGAACAGAATTAATCGAAGATACCAGCCAGAATGCTTCCCGCGTCGGCATGACAAAAGAGGAAGCGGCAAAAAATACGATTGCGTATGGGATTTTAAAAGAGCATAATACCTCCGGCAGCATGGAAAAGCTGCAGGTGAAATTTGATAAACTGACTTCGCACGACATTACGTTTGTCGGGATTATCCAGACGGCGCGCGCAAGCGGCCTGGAGAAATTCCCGATTCCCTATGTGCTGACGAACTGTCACAACAGCCTGTGCGCCGTAGGCGGGACGATCAACGAGGACGACCATATGTACGGTTTAACCTGCGCCAAGAAATACGGCGGCGTGTATGTGCCGCCGCACCAGGCAGTCATTCACCAGTATGCCAGGGAGATGCTTGCCGAAGGCGGCGCAATGATTTTGGGATCGGATTCCCACACGCGCTACGGCGCGCTCGGGACGATGGCAATCGGCGAAGGCGGCCCCGAACTGGTAAAACAGCTTTTGAGCCAGACGTATGATATCAATATGCCGCAGGTGGTCGGCGTATATTTAAAAGGCGCGCCGGTAAAAGGCGTCGGCCCGCAGGACATCGCCCTTGCCATTATCGGGAAAGTGTTTGCAAACGGCTATGTCAAGAACAAAGTAATGGAATTTGTCGGTCCCGGCGTAGCCGGCTTAAGCGTAGATTACCGGATTGGCATAGACGTTATGACAACCGAGACGACCTGCCTTTCTTCCGTCTGGCAGACCGACGGCGCGGTGCGCGAGTTTTATGAAATCCACGGCAGAAAAGAAGCCTACAAAGAACTGGCTCCGGGCCAAACGGCGTATTACGACGGTATGATTGAAATCGATCTGAGCGAAATCCGCCCCATGATTGCTATGCCGTTCCATCCGAGCAACACCTATACGATTGAAGAGTTAAACGCCAACTTAACGGATATATTAGACGACTGTGAAAAACGCGCGCAGGTCAGCTTTGACGGCGCGGTGGATCTGGATTTAAAGAGCAAGGTCAAAAACGGCAGGCTGTATGTGGATCAGGGCATTATTGCAGGCTGCGCGGGCGGCGGCTTTGAAAACATCTGCGACGCGGCGGATATTTTAAACGGCGCTTCCATCGGGCAGGACGGCTTTACGCTTAGCGTTTATCCGGCAAGTATGCCGATTTATATGGAACTTGTAAGAAACGGCGCGGCCGCTGCGCTCATGCAGACCGGGGCGGTTTTAAAAACCGCGTTCTGCGGGCCGTGTTTCGGCGCGGGCGACACGCCGGCAAACAATGCGTTTTCCATCCGGCATTCGACCAGGAACTTCCCGAACCGGGAGGGCTCTAAGATCCAGAACGGGCAGATTGCTTCCGTGGCGTTAATGGACGCCCGATCCATTGCCGCGACTGCCGCAAACAAAGGCTATCTGACCCCGGCGACCGATCTGGACGTAACGTATTCCGGGAAAAAATACTTCTTTGACCGTAAGATTTATGAAAACCGCATTTTTGACAGCAAGGGCATAGCGGATCCGTCCGTGGAAATCCAGTTCGGGCCAAATATCAAGGACTGGCCGAACATGAGTCCGCTGCCGAAGCATATGATTTTAAAGGTGGCCGCCGAAATCCACGATCCGGTTACAACGACCGACGAACTGATCCCGTCCGGCGAGACGTCTTCTTACCGCTCAAACCCGCTCGGGCTGGCGGAATTTACGCTTTCCAGGAAGGATCCGGCGTATGTCGGCCGGGCGAAGGAAATCCAGAAGGCGCAGAAGGCCATTGAAGCCGATACCTGCCCGTGCGAGGCGGTTCCGGAATTAAAGCCGGTTATGGATTTCTTAAAAGAACGGTTCGGCGATATCAGCCGGAAAACCGTCGGCATCGGGAGCGTTGTGTTTGCGGTAAAGCCGGGCGACGGTTCGGCCAGGGAGCAGGCGGCTTCCTGCCAGAAGGTGCTTGGCGGCTGGGCCAATATCGCCAACGAATACGCAACCAAGCGTTACCGCTCGAACCTCATCAACTGGGGAATGCTGCCCCTGTTAATCGAGCCGGGCGAACTGCCGTTTGCGAACGGGGACTATATTTTCCTGCCGGATATCCGCAGAGAAGTGGAAGAAGCGGCGGCGGAACTCAAAGCATATGTGATAAAAGACGGGGGATGCACAGAATTTAAACTTACCATGGGAGAGCTGACCGACGACGAGAGAAGCATTATTTTGAAAGGATGCCTGATTAATTACAACAGAAAGTAGGTGTGTTCTCCATGGAGGAAATGCAGGATTTCAAAAAAAAGAAACAACCGCCGGAATGGGATTTACAGAAATATATTACGATTGCGGTCATAGCGTTTGTAACGGTATGCTGCTGCGTGCTCTTTTTCTTCTTGATTTACCGCTACCACGGGCTTACGGCGTACTGGCAGAAGCTGGTAGCGGTACTGCAGCCGATCATTATGGGCTGTATTACGGCGTATCTGTTAAACCCGGTAATGATGTTTCTGGAACGGTATCTGATAAAATTTTTAAAGCCGCGCGTCAAAAGCGAAAAAAAAGCGAAGAAACTGTCCCGCACCCTTGCAACGGGCGGGGCGCTCGCGATCTTTCTGCTGGTCATCTTTTTGCTTCTTGACATGGTAATCCCGGAACTGATTACGAGTATACAGGGAATGGCGACAAACCTGCCGTCCGAGATCAATTCCTTCGTGGCATGGAGCAAACACACGCTGTCCGGCGACAGCAAAATAGCGGAAATGCTCGGCAGCGGGCTGGTCACGGCGACCAATTACTTAGAACAGTGGCTGCAGGCGGACGTGCTGCCGCAGGTCAATTCTTACATTGCGTCCATCACCACGGGAGTAATCAGCATTGTAAGGGCGCTGTTTAATTTCGTAATCGGGCTTGTAATTGCGATCTATCTTCTGACAAGCAAGGAAACGTTTATCGGGCAGGGCAAAAAGATCATTTATGCCGTTCTGCCGCCCAAATTCGGGAACCATGTCATCGAGACGCTGCGGGTCAGCCATAAGATGTTCGGCGGGTTTATCAGCGGCAAAATCCTGGATTCCGCGATTATCGGCGTAATCGCCTATGTGGGCCTTGCGGCGCTTTCGATGCCGTACAGCCTGCTCGTAGCGGTAATCGTGGGCGTGACCAATGTCGTTCCGTTTTTCGGGCCGTTTATCGGCGCGGTGCCGGGCGTGATTCTGATTGCCCTGGCAGAGCCGGTAAAGGGGCTGTATTTCCTGATATTCGTGTTTGTCTTACAGCAGGTGGACGGGAATATCATCGGGCCTAAGATACTGGGCGATTCCACGGGGTTGTCTTCTTTTTGGGTTGTATTTGCAATTTTAGTCGGCGGAGGGCTGTTCGGCTTTATGGGCATGCTGCTCGGCGTGCCGACGTTTGCGGTGATTTATTATCTGATCCGTGAAATTGTAGCTTATGTACTGCGGCGGCGGAAGCTGCCGGAGGGGACAAGAGAGTATATACAGATGCAGAGTGTGGATGTGGATACGGGGAAAGTCCGGTATGAGGAAGAGAAGTAGCCTTCTTTGTTGAGGTGAGATACATTGATAGATAAATATGAATACAAATTAAAATTTGAGCAGATGAAAGCGCTGACGGCCGAAGGGGATTATGCGGCTGCGGCAGAAATTGCAGATACAATCCAATGGCGTAAAGTGCGTAATATGAACCTGTTAATAAAGGCGGGGGATATTTACTGCAAGCGGAAACGTTATGATGAGGCAAAAGAAATCCTGCAGATGGCTTACGACCGTTCGCCGATCGGGAGAATGATCATATACCGCCTGGCAGAGATTGCCGTAAAAATGAAGAATTTTGAGGAAGCCGAGGAATATTATGACGAATTTGTGGAACTTGCGCCGCGCGACAATCTGAAATATGTGCTGCGGTATAAGATCAGCAAAGCCAAGGGGGCCGATATACAGGCCAGGATTGCGATACTGGAAGAATTGAATGAGGCTGAATATACCGAAGAGTGGGCGCTTGAACTGGCATACCTGTACCACAAGGCGGGTGAAAATGAAAAATGCATTGACGCGTGCGACAAATTGATTTTATGGTTTGGCGACGGGATATATGTGGAACGGGCAATGGAACTTAAAATGCTGTATCAGCCCTTAACGAAGTCGCAGGAGGACAAATACCGGGTATTTAAACAGCGCAGGGACGGGATCAAAGAAGTGTATCCCAAAAGGGACGCCGTGCGGATTCCGCCTGTACAGGAGAATATCGGAAAATATAATACGACAAACCTTCAAGAAGAACTGAAAAAGAGTATGCAGCAGATGAAATCTCCGGCAGAACAGGAACCTGCCCCGGGCATAAACGGATGGGAGAGAACCAGCCGGGCGGCGCAGACAGCCCTTGAGATTGCAAAACAGCGGCGGACGGAGCCTCAAAAAGCGAAAGCGCTGCAGGAAGCCGAAGATATTATGGATCGCCTGGTGGATGTAATACCAAGTTTGGACGCGGAAATTGCGCCGGATCAGCGGCTGCGTGAACAATACCTCTCAAAAAGCGGCGTTTCCACGGAGGAGCGCGCCGGAAGGTATATGGCGGGCATGAACAATATGCTGCAGCAGCAAATAGACCGTTTTCAGGAAGAAAATGAGGCCGAGCCGGATTTGCTGCGCAAAATAAAACGGGCGAAACCCAATTTTGAAGGAAGCGTGGGGGTAAGGCCTTTTATACCCAGGAACGTCCGTCCTCCTGAAAGAGCCGAAGCTTACGAAGAACAGCCGCTGCCGGAAGGATATGAGGCGTTTGCGGCCAGGGAGTCTGCGGCAGGAAGAATACCCCGCAGGTTTGTCTTAGGAACGGACGGGCAGGAAGAAATCCGGTTTGTGGATACGTCCGCGGAATATACGCGGCAGGCCAATACGTCAATAGAGCCGGATGGAGAAAACTTCCGTCCGCATGGAAGGGATCCGGAAAGAACAGGCGAAGGAGTTCTTTTGCCACAGGGAACGGAACTGAAAGAAACAGGCGAAGGATATTCTGGTCCGCTGGAAACGGCTCCGGAAGAACCTGATGAAGAATATTTCCCGCCACAGGGCATAATGCAGCAAGAGACAGGCGTGGGGGATTTCTCTCCTCAGGAGGAAATTCAAAAGGAGCCTGTTACAGAATTTGCCGGAGAGCAAGCAACTGTACCGGGGGAGCCGCAAGAGCAATATTTTGGCGGACAGGAGATAGAGCCGATAGGCTCTGGAGCGGAATATCGCCGTGGACAGGAGATAGAACCGATAGGCTCTGGAGCGGAATATCGCCGTGGACAGGAGATAGAGCCGATAGGCTCCGGAGCGGAATATCATTATGGGCAGGGGATGGCGGAAGCAGGATCCGCCGCAGAATATGCCGGAGAGCAGTACGGATTATCGGAAGAAGGCTTCATGGAAGATATCTGCCGGCGGGACGATGTTCCGGAGGAGCCCGCAGCAGATTATGATGGGCAGGACGATGCGCCGGAGGAGTCTGCAGCAGGTTATAATGGATGGCAGGGCGAAATGCCGGAAGAGGCCGCCATGGAGTATGCCGGGCAGCAGGGCTATGCGCCGGGAGGAACGGCGGATGGCTGGAACGGACAGGAAATTGCGCTGCCGGAGGATGAAACAGAAGAATTTCCGGAAATGCAAAAAAACCTGCCGCCGGAACCGGACGAAGTTCTTTCCGAAGAAATGAAGATGGCGGAAGCGGAATTTTACGGGATTCCGGTAGACGCCCTTACAGATGGTCAGAACGATACTCCGTTGTATCAGCCGGATCTTTCAGCCGAGGAATTGGCGGAGGGGCATTTGGCAAGGCAGGATACAAAAGAAATAAAGGCAAAAATCATTGCGGAAGCGCTTGACAGGCATGCGGAAGATATTATTGTAGAGGATGATGAAGTATTAGCCGGTTCTATTCCGGAGCAGAATGCTGCTTCCAAGACGCAGGACATGCCGGAGATTACGGCCTTTGACGACGCGCAAAAGGCAATTTTCTCGTATTTTGCGCCGGTGGCAGGAATGCAGGAGCAGATTTGCCGGACGCTTTCGCATACGCTGGCCAGATTTGCCCAGGGAGGGAGTTCCGCGTCCGGGCATATTGTAATTCAGGGCGGCAGGGGATGCGGCAAAACGATTCTGGCAAAACGGCTGATTATGGCGCTGCAAAAGGAAGTGCAGCGGCCGCAGCTAAAACTGGGCAAGATTGACGCGGAAAAATTAAACGAAAAAGATTTGTCCGGGATGTTAAAAAAAATGGCCGGGGGCTGTCTTTTGATTGAACGGGCGGGGGATTTAAACCGGGAAACAGCCGTTAAATTATCGTTGCTTGTGGAACATGATTCCAGCGGGCTATTGATTATTCTGGAAGATACCCGGGTGGGCCTGGAAGATGCGTTAAGGCTGGATGAAGGATTTGCAAAAAGATTTACCGAAAAAATAAAAATCCCTGTGTTTACCAGCGACGAGCTTGTGGAATTTGGCAGGACATACGCGCATGAACGGGATTATGAAATAGATAATATGGGGGTGCTGGCGCTGTATAACCGCATCAGCAACATTCAGCGGCTGGATCAGCCGACCACCTTAACGGAGGTAAAAGATATCATAGACGAAGCGATTGAAAAGGCGGAAAAGAAATCCTGGAAAAAAGCGTTTTCAATTTTAACTTCCAGAAGATATACGGAGAATGATTATATCATCCTCAGAGAAAAAGACTTTGAAGAATAATAAATAAGCGGAGGGGTACAAGTATGGGTAATTTTTCGGAACTGGATATGTATTTATTCGGGCAGGCAACACATTATGACATTTATAAGAAGCTGGGCGCGCACCCGCAGGTGAAAGGAAAGAAAAAGGGAATCTGCTTTGCAGTTTATGCGCCTCATGCGCAGAAGGTATTTGTTTTGGGCGAATTTAACGGCTGGGATGAAACGTCCCATGAATTAAAACGCCTGGAACCGGAAACGGCAGGCATTTATGAGTTGTTTGTCCCGGGGCTTGGGACAGGCAGCCTTTATAAGTATCTCATCGAAACGCCCGACGGGCGCAAGCTTTATAAGGCGGATCCATATGCGAATTTTGCGGAAATGAGGCCGGGGACGGCGTCGCGTATTGTAGATATCGACCATTTTAAATGGTCGGACGATGCGTGGATGAAAAAACGCCAGGCATGTGAAACAATGGATGAGCAGCCGATGAGTATTTATGAGGTGCACCCGGGATCCTGGATGCGCCATCCGGGCTACGAAGAGGACAGCGGGTTTTATACATACCGCGAGGTGGCGAGGGCGCTTACGGATTATGTAAAAGAAATGGGGTATACCCATGTAGAACTGATGGGGATATCCGAATATCCGTTTGACGGCTCCTGGGGCTATCAGGTAACCGGATATTATGCGCCGACGTCCCGGTACGGTACGCCGGAGGATTTTGCATGGATGGTCAATTACTTCCATAAACACAATATCGGCGTAATCTTGGACTGGGTGCCTGCGCATTTCCCGCGGGACGCGCACGGGCTTGCCGAATTTGACGGCCAGGCTCTGTACGAATATGCGGATCCAAGGATGGGGGAGCACCCGGACTGGGGTACGAAAATTTTTGATTACGGCAACAACCAGGTAAAGAATTTCCTGATTGGAAGCGCGCTGATGTGGATAGAGCATTACCATGTGGACGGCCTTCGGGTTGACGCGGTAGCGTCCATGCTGTACCTGGATTACGGAAAACAGGACGGGCAGTGGGTAGCGAACAAGTACGGGGAAAATAAAAATTTAGACGCGATTGAATTTTTCCGGCATATCAATACGCTGATTACCGGAAGGAATAAAGGGGCCGTTATGATTGCGGAGGAATCGACCGCATGGCCGATGGTAACGGGACCCGCGCCGGACGGCGGCTTGAATTTCTCCTTAAAGTGGAATATGGGCTGGATGCACGATTTTCTGGATTATATGAAGCTGGATCCGTATTTCAGGAAAGACAACCACAACCGGATGACGTTTGCCATGTCGTATAATGCAAGTGAAAAATATATCCTGGTGCTTTCGCACGACGAGGTTGTGCACTTAAAATGCTCCATGTTAAATAAAATGCCGGGGCTGGGAGAAGACAAATTTTCCAACCTGAAAGTCGGTTATGCTTTTATGATGGGGCATCCGGGCAAGAAGCTTTTATTTATGGGGCAGGAATTTGCGCAGGATCACGAGTGGAGCGAGAAAACGGAACTGGAGTGGCATTTGCTGGATACGCCAAGCCACAAGCAGGTACAGGAATACGTCAAAGAGTTATTGCACATGTATAAGAAATATCCTGCAATGCATGAACTGGATCACAGCTGGGAAGGATTTGAATGGATCAACGCAAACGACGCGGAACGCAGCATTTTCAGTTTTATCCGAAAGAGCAGGGACGGCAAAAACTGCCTGCTGTTCGTGTGCAACTTCACGCCGGTGGCACGGGAAGATTACCGTGTGGGCGTACCGGAGAAAAAATCGTACCGCCTGATTTTTAACAGCGACGAAGCGCGCTTTGGCGGAAGCGGAAAAGAACGTCCGGCCAGCTACCGGGCAAAGAAGCAGGAGTGCGACGGGAAGCCTTACTCGTTTGCCTATCCGCTGCCGGGCTACGGCGTAGCCGTATTTAAATTCTCTTATTAAGCACAACAAATAAGAAGTCCTGTATTTTTACAGGGCTTTTTCCTTTTTCTGTTTATTTTTTTGCACAAATGGCCGACATAATAATCAAAGTGTTGGAAATTTAACGGAATACGAGGTAAGGCAAATGAAGATAGAACACGGAGCGCTGTTTGAACAGCCAGTGCAAAACGAACCGGTTTTTGCAAAAGCAAAAGCCACCACATCTTTTTCCAAAACGGCCGCAGCCAAAGCGGACAGCCTTGGCAGGTCAACCCGCCCAGGGCAGCCGGGCTATGCGAAGGACGAAGTGGCGGGCAGGAGCGCAATCGAAGAATTTGAAGAAAAGATAAGCGCTAAAATGGACGCCGCGGAACGCAAAAACCAAATGGCGGTTATGGCGCATACCATGACGGCAGAAGATTACCGTAAGGCGCAGGAAGCCGGTTTTTCCGTGCAGGAAACGGAAAGCGGGACGATTGTTACGGTACTGGATAAAATCAAAGTGCAGCTTGCAAAAGCGGGCGTGGACGTATCCGAAATGGGAGGTTCGCTGACAAAAGAACAAATAGAGGCAATCGGCGGCAGCGTTGCGGCGGTAAACCAGCTTGAGCAGTGCTTTGCAAACGCAGAACTTCCGGCTTCCGAAGAAAATATGACAGAAGGCTTAAAAGCGTACCGGCAGGCAGAGGAATTAAAGGAACTTTCCGAGGCGGCAATAAAATATATGCTGGATAACCGCCTGCAGCCGAGTATCGACAACCTGTATCTGGCGCAGTCGGCGATAAATACAAATGCCTTAGAACCCGCGGCAGAAGAAATTGATGCAGACGCTCTGCGGGGACAGATGGAACAGGTGATTGCGTCGGCCGGAAGCGAAGTGAATGAACAGGCCATATCGGACAGTGTGTGGATGATAAAAAACGGGATTCCGTATACGGCGGATAATTTTACATATATGCAAAAGCTTTTAGGGCTTAAGCTCCCGCCCGACGGGAAAGATACGGCTTTGGCTATTGCGGCCGCGGTAGCCGAGGGAGGGCGTCCCGGGGAGGCTATGCTTTTGCCGGAATATTCCGTAACGGCGCAGGCGGAGCATGCGGTGGAAGTGGTTACCGAGGCTTCGGACGAGGATCTTGCCTACCTGGTGGCCAATAATCTGGAACTTACAATCGAAAACCTGGAACAGGCCGCGCTGCTGCGCAAGCAGGGCAAGCTGGCAGACAACATAATAAAAAATGCGAAGGCCGGGACAGGAAGTACGGACGCTTCGGGAGCCTTGTCAGAAGGCGCGCAGCAAGGCGCATCCCGGCCGGCAGGCGAAGAGGCTATTTCGCTGCTGACGGCCAAACGGATTTTGGAAGAAACGCGGCTTGTTATGACGACCGAAGCAAACCGGGCGCTGCTAAAACAGGGGATTTCCATTGACACCAAACCTTTGGAGGCGCTGGTAGAACAGTTAAAGCAGCAGGAAAACAATTATTATGCGGCGCTTTTGAAAGAGGACGGGGAGGTTTTGGATCCGTCTAAAACAGAACTGTTTGCAGAAACAACACAGAAAGTTACGGATTTAAAGCAGATGCCCGCCTATGTGCTCGGAATTGCTGACGCGGGCTTAGATACGGTAAACCGGCTGCACGAAGCCGGAAGCGCCTTGCAGAAAGAACTGGACAAAGCCGGCGAACGCTATGAAACCCTGATGACGCAGCCCAGGCGGGATCTGGGGGATTCCATCCAGAAAGCGTTTTCCAATACGGAAGATATTTTAAAAGATCTGGGGCTTTCGGCCAATGAGGCCAACAAGCGCGCCGTCCGGATTCTTGCATATAACAGCCTGGCCATTACGGAAGAGTCGGTTCTTTCAATGAAAGCCGCGGACGAGCGGGTACAGCGCGCCTTTGCCAGTCTGACTCCGGCGGTTGTCCGCGAGTTTATCCGCGAGGGACGAAATCCTCTCGATATGGATTTGGACGAACTGAACCGGTATGCGCAGGAAATACGAAACCGGATTTCGGATCCGGACACGGAGCGGTTCAGCGAATACCTATGGAAATTAGAGCAGGATAAAGGCATTTCCCCGGAGGAGAGAGAGTCCTTTATCGGCGTATACCGCCTGATAAACCAGGTAGAAAAAACAGATGGCGCAGTGATTGGGGCGTTAGTCAGCCAGGGCGCGGAATTTACGATGCGGAATCTGTTAACCGCAGTGCGCAGCGCAAAAAAAAGCGGTATGGATTATAAAGTGGACGATGAATTTGACGGGATCCAGAAAGCGGAGAACGGGACGAAGTCCATTACGGAACAGATTGAAACGGCTTACCAGGCAGATTGCATGAAAGACGTTATGGAAACGCTGACGCCGGTGACTATGCAGAAGCTGCTTGCCTCCCCGGATTGGGAACAGTATACGCCGGAGCAGTTAAAACAGGCGCTTGCCGAGTATGCCGCGGCCGGAGAGGAACAGGAAAAAGCGCTTGACGACGCCTATATGAACGGGCAGCTGGCGGAGTTAAAAGAGGCGGCTGTGGCGGACGATGAAGTATACCACTTTTTGTCACGCTATGAGATTCCCAATACCATAAACAATATTCTTGCGGCAAACCGTTTGATAAACAGGAAAAGCCAGGTGTTTTCCAGGCTGTTTCGAAGCGAAGAGGTATTTTCCGGGGAAAAAACAGACTTTGCGCAGCTGAAAGAAGAAATACTCGGGCGCTTTGCAAACGCCCTAAAGACGCCAAAAGAAATGGCGGCGGCGCAGGAGGCATTGGCGGAAACAGCGGAAAACGTGATGAAAACCATGATTTCGGAGGACGCGCCGGTATCGAGCATGGATATCCGGGAGTTAAAGCTTATGAACGCCCAGCTTTCCATTGCCGGGAAAATGGCAAAAGAAGAGCAGTATACCATTCCCGTTTTGGTGGGAGGCGAGGTTACGAATATGTCCTTGAAAATTGTCCGCGGGGCCAAAAAGAAGGGCATGGTGGAAATTATGTTTGAAACCGCGAAAGCAGGCAAAATAGCCGCATGCATTGAAGCGAAGGAAAAAGGCGTATCGGGCTATGTGGCGGTGGAAAACCAGGATACAAAGGCGCTGCTTTCTTCCCATATGCAGGATATTACAAAAGGCTTTGGGGAAGAAACGGGCGATTTGCAGGTGACTCAGGTGTCGAATTTAAATTTTGCCCGGTTTTCCAATAACCTGGCCCAGCCGGGGCCTTATGACGGGCCTGAAACCGAAACGTACGAAGTACAGACGGCGCGGCTGTATAAAATAGCCAAGAGCTTTATAGAACATGTTAAGGAACTGGAATATTAGGCCGATATACAAAACAGAAATGAAAATGGCATTTACACGGATGTAAGAGCGCTGCACGGACGCGGACGAAGAATAGGAAGGTATCAGATATGAAAATTAATCACAATATGTCAGCGCATATTTCCAATGCGCAGCTTTTGAAGTCGGAGGAAGGTCTTGCCGCTTCCATTGAGCGGTTGTCTTCCGGAATTAAGATTAACAAAGCGAAGGACGATCCCGCCGGTATGGCGATTACCAACAAAATGCAGGCGCAGATTGACGGCCTGGCAAAATCCTCTGAAAATGCATCGAACGGCATCAGCGTGCTGCAGATTGCAGATACTGCGCTGGGTGAAATCACCAGTATGCTCCAGCGTATGCGCGAATTATCCGTACAGGCGGCGACCGATACGACGCAGCTTGAAGATCGGGAGGCGATCCAGCAGGAGATCGAATCCTTAAAAGAAGAAGTCGATCGGATTTCAAGGGATACGGAGTATAATACGAAAAAACTTTTGGACGGTACGTCCGATACGCGCGTTTATGCGGACGGCACGTCCAGAATGTCAATTACCGACGCCGTAAAACCGGGCGATTATAAAATGACAATCAATTCCGCCGCTACGCAGTCTACTACTATGACGGCCGTAAGCACCGGGACCATTCCCGAGGGAACCGTAGTTATAAACGGCGTGGAAATCCATATTTCTCAGGGGGAAGACGAGGCAAGCGTATTTGAAAAGTTAAGGCAGGGAGCAAGCATGGCGAATGTCAGCCTGATGGTAGTCGATCCTTCTGCCGTACAGGATTTCCAGGCGTTTCCCGCAACCGGAGGTTATGAGGCGCTGCAGCAGGCGTTTACGTTTGGGGATTCCCTGGCGTTCGTATCCGATGGGTTCGGATATTCTTCCCTTGTGGAGATTTCCTGCAGCAACAACGATCTTTACAGCTTTTTGGGACTGGACGGCGCGGTCAGCACGTCGGGCGAGGATGCGGACGTAGCGCTTGATCTGACAAGCGCGTTCGGAGCGCAGGCGACGATCAGTACGGACGGGAATAAATATAAAATTACGGATATGAACGGCTTTGAAATGAATTTTATGGTAGAGCCGGGAAAGACAGGCGCGACAGAGATAGAAGTAACGGATCTGGGGACAATGACGCTTCAGATCGGGGCAAACGAGCATCAGACGATGGATGTGCGCATTCCGAAGGTTTCAAGCGAAACGCTGTATTTGGACGAAGTGGACGTAACGAAGGCAGGGGGCGCCGGAAAGGCGATCTCAACGCTGGACGAAGCCATTTCCATTACGTCGTCCGTCCGTTCCGCAATCGGCGCATACCAGAACCGCCTGGAATATGCAGTCGAAAGCCTGGACGCGTCCGAGGAGGATATGACAAACGCGATTTCCCGTATCGGAGATGTAGATATGGCGAAGGAAATGACCGAATACACCAAATATACCGTACTGCAGCAGGCAGGAACATCCGTGCTAGCACAGGCGAACGATATGCCGCAGACGGTGCTTCAGCTCTTACAGTAAGAGGGCGGCGCAATGAATCAGGAGCAGGTGAAAGATTTTACCAGACGCATCAGCCAGTCGAACCGCGGCGGGCTGGTGGTCGTGGTTTATGATATTATATTTGCGTATCTTACGGACGCGAAGGAATGCCACAGCAAAGGCGACTATGAGGGATTCCGTACGGCGCTTCTGCAGGCGGGGCGCGGGGTGGAGGAATTGACGCGTTCGCTGAATTTCCAATATGCCGTCTCAAAGAATTTATACGCCCTGTATGTGTATGCAAAAGAATCGCTGGCAAAAGCCGTGATCAGAAAGAGTATAGAAGACGCCGGGGAAGCGGAAGCGGTTTTGGCGGAGCTTTATACGGCGTTTCAAGAGGCTGCAAAGCAGGATCATTCAAAGCCTCTGATGCAGAATACGCAGCAGGTATACGCCGGTTTTACCTACGGCAGAAATCATTTAAACGAAACGTTTCAGGAGCCGGATGCTTCCAGAGGATTCTTTGCATAAGAATCCTCTATTTGTTTGATTCGTTTTAAGAGGAAGCGGTAGCGCATCTGCAAAGATTGAACCTCGTAAATATAGCAGTCTATCAAATCCTGCTCGAGCACGCTGCCGAGTTTGGTGTAGGCCGCGTCCAGATCGTGCTCTGTCTGCTTCAAATCCTGCAGCAGCAAGTGGTAGCGTTTGTCGTGAAGGACGCTTTTTTTTGGAATCCGTTTCATTGTATCCCCTGCTTTCGTTATACTTGATAATTAAATTATAGTCATATAAAATGCAGAATATTCAAAATCAGGTTATATTTCACAAAAAAAAGAATATAGTATAACCAGGAGGCTGTGAAGCATGGATACAAGAATGAGTATGTTGGTGGTAGCGGGAATTTGCGCGGTAGTGCTTGCAATCGGTTTTTTGCGCAGCAAAGCGGAAATGCTGTTAAATTTTCTGGTGCGTACGGTGCTTGGGATTATGGCTATTTTTCTGGTGAATATGCTGTTGGCCGGAGCCGGGATAGAAGGCTCCGTGGGGATTAACCCGATTAGCGTTTTGACAGTTGGAAGCCTTGGCACAGGCGGCTTGGCGTTATTATATGGGATACTTTTTTATAATATGTTGTGAAAAATACACAAAAATGAAAAAATTTCCAAAAAACTATAGACAAATCAGACATCAGGCGATATAATCCAAAACTATACAAAAGAAGCGAGGTGGTGGATTGGAAGTATCAAACATTGGCTGCTGTTTTGTTTGCTGACAGCGGCGGCGTCGCAGGATCTTCGGAGCGGCAGGGTATCAAACAGGCTGATTGCCGCAGGTCTTATGACGGGCCTTTTATTTGGCCTTTTGGAACACCCGGTATGGGGTGTGTATTATTTTCTCAGGAACATATCGGTTCCTGTCATTCTTTTTTATCTTTTATTTCAAATGCGTGTCCTTGGGGCAGGCGATATCAAATTATTTTCCATGACAGGCGGAATACTTACATTGGGAGAACTGTGCAGCTGTATGGTTTACAGCGTTTTGTTTGCGTGCGCAGGAGCGGTTTTTGCCTTTGCGGCAGACCGGCGGAAGAGAACGCGGCTTTTTTGGGCGGCAGGTTATTTGTCTTACTGTCTGAAAAACAGGAGGGTAGAGCCGTACCGGCCGCCAAAAGGCGTGCAGGAGGAACCGTTTGCGTTTGCCGTATGCATTTTATTCGGGACGGCGGCAGCGCTGTATTATCCTATTGTATGGTAAGCGCCCAAATAACGGAGGTGTACGGTTGGTTCAGTTAAACATAGCGTTTTTGGACGAAGAAGAGGCGTACCTGGAGCAGTTAAAGGGCTACCTGGTGCGCAAAAAGGAAGTGTTTTTTAAAATACGCACTTTTACCCGCGCAGAGGCTTTTGAAAAAAGCTGCGGGAAAGAAACGTATGATGCGGTTGTAATGACGGCATTTTTCTGGGAGGCGGTAAACGGGACCTCAGGGCGGGCGAAATGTATTTTTCTGTGTGAAGATACGGATCAGTCTGTGCCTGCCGATTGCCTGTATGTCAGAAAATATCAGCCGGCCGAAAAACTGATGTGCCAGATTTCGGCAATGCTCTGGCAGCAGGAGCCGGAAGAGGCCGGTTATTTTCCGCAGAATACGGCGGAACTAATTGGGATCTATTCTCCGGTGCACCACGAGGATCAGATGCTTTTTGGAATGACCATGGCGCAGATTCTGGGGGAAACCGGAAAGGTTTTATATGTCAACCTGATGGGGCACAGCGGGTTTTATGGGATGACAAAAGCCGATGCGGACGCGGACGTCGGCGATTTGTTTTATGAAATGATGCAGGGCGGGCATGATTTTGCAACGGGGCTGCACAAGATACGGCAGAGTTACCGGAATTTTGACTATATCCCGCCTGTGGCCAACCCCGAGCATTTATCGGAAGTGTCAAAGCCTTTGTACGAAACGTTTCTGGCGGAATTGAAAAACTGCAGCGGCTACGATACGGTGCTTGTTGATTTTGGAACGGTCTTTTTGGGGTTTGCGGAAATGCTGCCGTTATTTCATACGTTTTACTGTATCGGAAAAGAAGGGATACAGAACCGCTGCCGGACGGAGGAATTTTTAGAATACCTAAACCGGGAAGGAGAGCATACGGCAAAACGCATGACCCGGCTTTTGCTGCCGGGGGAACTGCCTGCGGCAAGGGAAAGCAGCCCGCTTGACAGCAGCTTGTATGGCGGCCTGGGGGATTTTATCCGCGGCTGTTTGTATGGAGGGGCGGAAATTGGCGGATAAGGCGTATCTGATGTTAAAAGAAGCCGTGCTGGCAAAACTGGATCACAGCCGGGAACTGTCGGACGGGGAATTGTGGGGCCATATCGAAGCAGAACTTAAAATACAGGATAAAATGCGGCTGCTCTCCTTTGGGGAACGCAGGCAGTACGCAGACAGGTTGTTTGCTTCATTCCGTAAATTCGGCGTGCTGCAGGAATTGATGGAGGACGAGGACGTAACCGAAATTTCTGTCAACGGGCCAAACCGGATCTTTTATGAAAAAAACGGGGAACTGCATTTATCTCCAAAGTCGTTTTCGGGAGAGGAAGAACTGGCCGACCTGATACAGGCCATATGCGCGGGCGGGAACCGCATGGTAAACGAAGCTTCCCCAATTGTAGACACCCGCCTGCCGGACGGCTCCCGTGTCAATATTGTCTTAACGCCCATTTCTTTAGACGGATCCGCAGTCTCGATCCGTAAATTCCCAAAAGAACCTATGAATATAGAACGGCTGCTGGCATACGGCTCACTGTCGGACGAAATGGCCTTGTTTTTGGAAAAGCTGGTAAAGGCGGGCTATAACATTTTTGTATCCGGCGGCACGGGCAGCGGGAAGACGACATTTTTAAATGCGCTTTCCGAATTTATCCCCCAGGGGGAACGGGTTATTACAATTGAAGATTCTGCGGAACTGCAGTTAAACGGTATTCAGAACCTTGTACGCCTGGAAACGAGGGCGGCAGGCTTTGGCGGCGCAGCGCCTGTCGGCGTCCGGGAACTGATCCGCACAGCCCTGCGGATGCGCCCAAGCCGGCTGATCGGAATATATGGAGCAACCGCCCCTATAATCCCTTATTTTCGGTCTTTATTAC
>OFFF01000561.1_pt1 | contig 27851 bp, 31 predicted proteins | sample 1521301 | NCBI WGS metagenome assembly OFFF01 (sample SAMEA3504101, study PRJEB24116) | mouse gut metagenome | biome: mouse gut; feature: mouse-associated habitat; material: faeces | place: Denmark | collected 2011
GGGGGCGTCGTCACCTGCGCACGATGCCGCGGAGCAGGGCCCGGCCGCCGAAGACCTGGAGCAGCATGCCCGGGATGCCGAGGCGGAAGTCCTGCGCGGCGGCGTGCAGCGAGCCGGTGAGGGCCCATTCGCCGAGCGTGCCGAGCACCTGGTATGTGAGCACGACGCCCGCCAGCACCGGGAGCGACACGCGGCCGAAGCGCCGTGCGGCGTATCCCGCCGCGAAGGCCAGCAGCAGCGACTTGACCAGAATGGCCGGGAGTGCGGCTGCGGTCGGCATGCCGAAGATCGCGGCGTTGAGCAGCGGCGAGCACAGGGCCGTCAGCAGGCCCGTGCGCCAGCCGAAAGCATAGGCCCCGACGAGCGTGAAGAGGTAGATCGGGAGCCATACGGGGCCGCCCAGGTGCACCGTGTGGCAGAGTTGCGGCAGGGCGATGTTGCCCAGCGTGAAGAGCGCTGCGGCGAGGTAGGTCCGGGCTTCGTCGTAACGGAGCGTGCGGAGGGCGGTGGTTGCGGTTTTCATGGTTTTTCGGTTTTTTCAGTCGAGTTCGATCAGTTCGTAATTTTGGGTGCCGAGTCCGAGGGTTTCGGCGTAATCCAGCGTGTGCATGCCGTGGCGCGAGTCGATGCGTTCGATCAGGTGGACCTTGCCCGGGTCGTCCGACGTGCGCACCAGGTCGGTGCATGCCCGGTCGAGGGCCACGGGGTCGAGCGATGCGAGGATGCCGATGTCTCCCATGCGGGGCGCCTCGGGCGCGGCCACGCAGTCGCAGTCCACCGAGAGGTTGTTCGCCACGCTGATGTAGAGGATGCGGTCGCCGCAGTGGTCGGCCACGGCCTTGGCCGCTTCGGCCATCGACTCCAGGAAGTCGTCCTGCGGGGGCAGGTTCTTCCACGGATTCTGCGTGGTCTTGCCCGCGGTGTGGATCCACGCCTTGCCGTCGGCCGAGGCGATGCCGATCGACATGTTCTTGACGGCGCCGCCGAAGCCGCCCATCGTGTGCCCCTTGAAGTGGGAGAGGATGACCGTGAAGTCGTAGTCGAGGTAGTGCGAACCCACGTAGTCCTCCGCGAGGTGGCGTCCGCCGCGCACGGGCAGGGCCGTCTGCCCGTCGGCATCCATGATGTCTACCGGGGCGATGGCCGCGAAACCGTGGTCGGCGGCCGCCTTCAGATGGTCCTCGGTGCGTGCGCGTCCGCCTCCGTAGGCCGTGTTGCACTCCACGATGGTGCCTCCGACGTGCTGCACGAGGTCGCGGATGAGCTCCGGTTGCAGGTAGTGGTGACCGCCCGGCTCGCCGGTCGAGAGCTTCACGGCTACCTTGCCCCGGACCGGTCGTCCGAGCGCTTCGCAGATCTTCACGAGGTTCGCGGGCGCGATCTCGCGGTACAGGTACACTTTTGCGGGTTGCGGCTCCCGGGGGCCGGGACCTCCCGCGTCCGCTGCCGGCGGGATGTCGCCGGGCAGCGGCTGGCCGATGTCGTTTTTCATGATTCGATAGGGTTTGGGTCGTTTGTGTTTTTTACATATGCAGGTTCAGGCCGGCCATGACCGTAGCGCGGGGCATGGGGAATCCGGCGTTTATCTCGTAGCGCTGCGCCAGCAGGTTCTCGCCCCGCACCCAGAGCGACACGGCGCGCGAGGCGCGGAACGTGCAGCGCAGGTTCCACAGCACGAACTCCTCCTCGGTGTCGGAGCCCGAGCCCGCGGCCGCGAGCGCCGTGCGGAGTCCCGCGACGTACTGCACGCCCGTGGAGACGTTCCAGCGCCGCCGCACGAACTGTGCGCCGGCGTAGAGCTTGTGTTCGGGCGCCGCCAGCACGGGGTACTTCATGTGCAGGTAGCTGTAATTGGCGTCCAGACGCCACGAGGCGTCGCACTGCCAGCCGATCTGGCCCTCGACGCCCGCATTCCGGATGCGGCCCGAGTTGATGTTCGCGGGGCGTCCGTCCACCGGCACGCGCAGGATGAGGTTCTCGCCGTCGATGAAGAAGATATTCACCCCGTAGTCGAGGCCCGGGCGCGTCAGCCGCTGCGAGAACGAGAGTTCGTAGCTCCACAGCCGCTCGGGCCGCAGGTCGGGGTTCTGGGGCGGAAACATGTACATCTCGCGGATGGTGGGGTAGCGGAACCCCTTGGCCGCCGAGGCTTTCAGCTCCACGGCGCGGGGCAGATGGGCCGAGAGCCCCGCCTGGGGCACCCACTCCGTGCCCACGTGGGAGTGGCGGTCGGCGCGCAGGCCGGCGTCGAACGTCAGCCACGTGGCGAGCTGCTGGCGGAAATCGACGTAGGCCGCCGTCTCGTACAGCGTCTTGTCGGCCAGTTTGTCGCGCTCGCCCTTGCGTTCGCCCGCGACGTAGCGGTTCCACGCCTCGCCGCCGAAGCGGAAGAGGTCGATGCCCGCCGTGAGGCGGTTGCCGCGGAAGAGCTGCACGCTCTGGTATGCCGAGATGCCCGCCATGCGGTCGCGCGAGCCGAAGCGGTAGTCGAGGGGCGCCTCGTCGGCGGCGTGTCCGTCGTCGATGCGGTGGCGGCCCCAGTTGCAGAAGAGGCTCACCGCACCCGAGGTCTTCTCGTAGCGGTTCTCCACGGCCACCGAGGCCGTGCCGCGCGTGATGCGCTGGTCGTTGTCGAAGATCGGCGCGGTCACCGGTCCGGGATTCGAGGCGTTGAAATGCGTGATGTTGGCGTCGGCCGTGACGTTCCACGCGTCGGCGATGCGGTAGCCCAGGCGGAGGTAGCCGCCGTACTGCTCGAATCCCATGCGTGCGCGGTGTCCGTCGGTGCGGGCGTAGGAGGCGCCTGCGGCGCTGGTGAAGCGTCCCGCCCGCACGCGGTTCGAGACCTCGGCCTGCAACGTGTTCCACGAGCCGTAGCCCAGGTCGGCGTCGGTGTGCACGCCGTCGCGCTCTGCACGGCGCGTGACGATGTTGATTACGCCGCCCATGGCGTTTGAGCCGTAGAGCACCGAGGCGGGGCCGCGCACCACCTCCACGCGCTCGGCCAGCAGCGACTGGCAGGCGTCGGCGATCGGATGCCCCATGAGGCCCATGTACTGGGGGTGGCCGTCGATGAGCACGAGCATCGCTGTGGTCGGCGTTCCGGCCTGTGCGGGGCCGCCGATGCCGCGCAGCGACATCTGTCCCGCCGCGCCGCCCGAGACGCCGTAGCCCAGCACGCCGCGGCCCGTGGTGAAGAGCCCCGGCACCTGTTCGGTCAGCAGGGGCAGCAGCGAGGCGCCCCCGTCGTGTTCGATCCGCTCGCGGCCCACGACCGCCACGGTCATCGGCAGGTGGCGTACGTCGGTGGCGGTGCGCACGCCCGTGACGACCACTTCGCCGATGGGGCGGGTTTCGGTCTCGGTCTCCGTGTGCGGGGGAGTCTGTGCGTGCGCCGCGGCCAGCGCGGCGCCGGAGGCGGCGAGGAGGAGGGCGCGTTTCATCGGTCGGACGTCTGATTCATGAATGCTTCGATCTGCGCGTAGCACTCCTCGGGCGTGCGCAGGTCGTGGCAGCGGGTTTCGAGCGGACACCAGCCCGTCTTCGTCCGGTTGATGATGTGGGGCACTTCGAGCGTGCAGCTCACGCGCACGCGGTGGCGGCGCAAGAGCTCGACGGCCGGACGGCTCGCCACGTCGGCGAAGACCTCGCGCACGCCGCCGAGGATCATCAGCGCCGCAGCCGCCTTGCCCACCACCTTGTCGGCGACGAAGGCGCCGTCGAGGAAGCGCCGGTCGTCGCGCAGCAGACGGTAGAGGTCCTTTACGCCCCGCCCGCGGAAGACGCGGATTTCGTCTCCGTTGCGTATGACGCACGAGTACTTGTGCGTGAAGAGGCTTTCGATCAGCGCTTCCCGTTCCTTCGGGGTCAGCGTCGCGGTGTTTCGTGTCATGTTCGTATCGTTCGTTTTACACAGTCGTCTTCCGGCGTGCATCCGGCGCGGTCCGCACTTCGCCCGGCATTCGGACGGCTCGCCTCGTGCCGGCGTTTTCCCGCTCCGGGGCGCCCCGCCGGGTCACATTCCGAAACGCCGTGCAGGGGGCGCAGTGGCCGCAGTACATGCAGTGTCCCTGCCACGAGAAGCGGTCGAGTCCGGCCAGCACCTCGGCGTAGTTGCGCTCGGCGGGCGCGGCGTCGCACCAGGCCAGTGCCGCATCGAGCTCGTCGCGGCCCGCCATCACGGCGGCCACTCCGGGGCGTGCGAGCGCATAGTCGATGCACTGCACGGGCGTCAGCGCCCGCCCGAAGGGCGAGAGGTCGTCGCGCAGCAGGTCTCCGCCGCCGTAGACCTTCATCACGTCGATGCCCGTGCCCGTGCGCGCGCACAGCTCGTAGAGCCGTTCGCGGTCGGGGTCGATGTTGTGCAGGGGGCGGGCATAGCTCGTTTCGGCCCAGAGGGCATCGACCTCCTCGCCGGCGGGTTGCAGGTCGTAACAGGGGTTGATCGAGAACATCAGCACCTCCACTTCGCCCGTCTCGACGGCCATGCGGGCCACGCGGGGGTTGTGGCTGCTCATGCCGATGGCGCGTATGCGGCCCTCGCTGCGGAGCCGCCGCGCGATGCGGAGCAAGGGGCCCTCGAACACGCGCCGGAAGTCCTCCTCGGCATCGACGTAGTGGATCATGCCGACGTCGAGGTAGTCGGTCCGGAGCTGTTCCAGCTGCCGGAGAAACGACGCTTCGGTCTTCTCCGGGTCGCGCGTGCGCAGGTACTGGTCGTTTTCCCATGTGGTGCAGAGATGTCCCTGGATGATGAAGTCGTGTCGCCGCCCTGCAAGAGCCATGCCGATGCGGCTCCTCAGCTCGGGATTGGGCGAGTAGATGTCCATGAAGTTCACGCCCCGGTCGATGGCGTAGTCCAGGTCGGACTTCAGCTCGCCGGCGCTTTTCTGCACGAAGCCCTCGCAGCCCAGTGCTACGACGCTCACGTCGAGGCCCGTGCGGCCCAAAGTGCGGTATTCCATAGCGTGTGTCTTTTTCCGTCGCGGGCCGCCGGGTGCGGCGCCGCGTTTTCCCATCGCAAAAATAGGAAGGAAAGCCCTTCGCTGCAAGTGGCGGATTACGGATTTCGTTGCCCCGATTCCGGTTTGCGGCGTGCGTCGGCGATTTTCCGGGGCGGCCGTACGGATCGTTTTTCGCATGCGGGCGCATGTTCCGCGTATTTTTTCGTAACTTTGACTTCGCCTTAGATACTCCCGCTCGGCAAAATGCGAGCAAGCTTGCTTTTGCCCTCGCTTATTCGTATCTTCGTAGCATACGATTCAAACACGAGCTTATGAAAACCAAAGTAACAGCGAAATTCGCGGAACTTTACGGCGGCGAGGGGGCGCTCTTCGCCGCGCCCGGCCGCATCAACCTGATCGGCGAACATACCGACTACAACGCGGGATTCGTCTTCCCGGGGGCCGTGGACCGGGGCATCGTGGCTGCCGTGCGGCTCAACGGCACGCAGCGCGTGCGGGCCTGGGCGCTCGACCCGGACGAGGGCGCCGAGTTCGGCCTCGCCGAGGAGGATGTGCCCGCCGGGGGCTGGGCGCGCTATATCTTCGGCGTGTGCCGCGAGATCGCCAGGCGCGGCGGCCGCGTCGAGGGCTTCGACACCGTGTTCGCGGGCGATGTGCCGCTGGGTGCGGGCATGTCCTCGTCGGCGGCGCTCGAATCGGCCTACGCCTTTGCGCTGAACGAACTGTGCGGCTGCGGCATCGACCGTTTCGAGCTGGCGCGCATCGGGCAGGCCACCGAACATAACTATTGCGGCGTGAAGTGCGGCATCATGGACCAGTTCGCCTCCGTGTTCGGCCGCAGGGGGTGCCTCATGCGCCTCGACTGCCGGTCGCTGGAGTTCGAGTATTTCCCGTTCGACCCCGAGGGCTACCGCCTGGTGCTGCTCGACTCGCGCGTGAAGCACGAACTGGTGGGCTCGCCCTACAACGACCGGCGTGCGTCGTGCGAACGCGTGGCGGCGGCCCTGGGCCGCGAATACCTGCGCGGCGCGACGGCGGAGGAGCTCGAAGCCGTCCGGGACCGCATCGCGGAGGAGGATTACCGCCGTGCCCGCTACGTCATCGGCGAGGAGCGGCGCGTGCTCGACGTGTGCGCTGCGCTGGGCCGCGGCGACTACGAGACCGTGGGCGAACGCATGTACGAGACGCACCGCGGCCTCTCGCAGGATTACGAGGTGTCGTGCGAGGAGCTCGACTTCCTGGTCGATACGGCCCGCGCGTGCGGCGTGACCGGCGCCCGCATCATGGGCGGGGGCTTCGGCGGCTGCACGATCAACCTGGTGCGCGCGGAGCGCTGCGACCGCTTCGTCGCCGCGGCCCGCGAGCGGTTTGCGGCCCGCTACGGCCACGAACCCGCGGTGTACGACGTGGTGATCTCCGACGGCGCGCGACGGCTGGAGTAGACGGGCCGTCGCACGGTATGCCGTCCGGTACGATGCTTCGTGCCGGGCGGCTTCCGTTTGGCGTGCGGCGGTGTGCGATCGCCGGCCTTTCGGAGCGGTGTGGCGTGCGTTTTGTGTTCTCCGCCGGGCATGACGAATCCTGTAATCCTTATGATGGTATGAAAAGTACGGCTATGAATCTGTTACTGGGTGTCGCCGCGGCCTGCGGCGGCGGTTTTCAGGCGGTGGCCTGCACCGGCATCTCGCTCACGGCCGCGGACGGCGGCTACGTCCAGGCCCGCACGATCGAGTGGTCGCGCGGGGCGTTGCGGAGCGACTGGGTGGTCATCCCCCGGGGCGAGCGCCTGACCTCCTTTACCCCCGAGGGGGCGAACGGTCTCTCCTTCACGGCGAAATACGGAACCGTGGGACTGACCGTCGTGCAGCGGGAGTTCATCGCGGAGGGGATCAACGAGGCGGGACTCTCCGCCGGACTCTTCTTCTTCCCCCGCTTCGGGGGCTACGACTCCTACGATCCGGCGCAGAGCGGCCGCACGCTCTCCGATCTGCAAGTCGTGGCATGGATCCTCACGCAGTGCGCCTCGATCGACGAGGTGAAGGAGGCGATCGCCTCGGTGCGGGTCGTGGGGCTCGAAGCCGCCTCCGTGGTGCACTGGCGCCTCGGGGAGCCTTCGGGCCGCCAGGCGGTGCTGGAGATCGTGGACGGCGTGCCCCGCTTCTTCGAAAACGAGGTGGGCGTGCTGACCAATGCGCCCGGTTTCGAGTGGCAGCTCACCAACCTTGACAACTACGTGAACCTGCGTCCCGGCGATGCTGCCGAGCAGCGGCTGGGCGGCGTCACCCTGCGGCCGCTCGGGGGCAACAGCGGTTTTCTGGGCATTCCGGGCGACGACACGCCGCCGTCGCGCTTCGTGCGCGCCGCGTTCTACCGCAATACGGCCCCGCAGCGCGCGACGGCTTTCGACACCGTGCTGCAATGCTTCCACCTGCTCAACAACTTCGACGTTCCGATCGGCATCCAGCACCCCGCGGGGGAGTGCCCGGACATTCCGAGCGCCACGCAGTGGACCTCGGCCATCGACCTCACGAACCGTCGGGTCTACTACAAGACGGCCTACGATAATTCGATCCGCTGCATCGACCTCCGGGAAATCGACTTCGACCGGGTGCGGTACTGCGCACAGCCTCTGGACGAGGTGCGCGAGCAGCCCGTCGTGATGCTCCGCATACCGGAAGCCGCGCGCTGAGCCGGCGGCCCCTATGCGCGGAGCGTGGCGATGTTGCGGGCGATGCACTCTACCAGCGTCTCGACCGACTCCACGGGCGACCAGGCGTTGTGGGGCGAGAGCAGCAGCCGGTCGGGATCGGCCAGGTGCAGCAGCGGGTTGTCCGCGCGGACGGGTTCCTCGGCGAAGACGTCGAGCGCCGCACCCGCGATCCGGCCGGCATCGAGTGCTGCGGCCAGCGCCGCTTCGTCCACGATGCCGCCGCGGGCCACGTTGATAAGCAGCGCCGAGGAGCGCATGCGCGCCAGCTCCGCGGCTCCGATCAGGTTGTGCGTGCGGTCGTTCAGCGGGCAGTGGACCGACACCACGTCGGCCCATGCGAGCAGCTCGTCCAACGCGAGTGCGGGGTAGGGCTCCTCGCGCACCGCGCCCGAGGTGGAGGCGTAGCGCACCTCGCATCCGAGCGCCTCGGCCGCACGGGCCACGGCGCGGCCGATGGCACCCAGGCCCACGATGCCCCAGCGCGAGCCGTAGAGGCGGTGCGTGGTGCGCCCGAAGTGGTACTGCACGGGCGAGGCGGCATAGGCGCCGCTCTTCACGTAGCGGTCGTAGTAGAGCACCTGGCGCCGCAGGGCGATGGCGGCGCCGATCGTGGTTTCGGCGACCGAGTGCGTGGAGTAGCCTGCGGCGTTGCGCACCTCGACGCCGTGTTCGGCAGCCGCTTCGAGGTCGATGTGGTTCACGCCCGTGGCGGCCACGGCGATCATCCGCAGCCGGGGCAGCGCCTCGATCGCGGCGCGGTCGAAAGGCACCTTGTTGGTGATGGCCACTTCGGCGTCGCGGCAGCGTTCCGCCACCAGGTCGGGCGGCGTGACTTCGTAGCCCGTATAGCGGCCCAGGGCGCGGATGGCCGAGAGGTCGGCGCCGCCCAGCGAGTATTCGTCGAGGAAGACGATGTTCGGTTTCTGTTGCATGGTCTCGTGTGTGTCAGTCCAGTTCGTGTATGAGGCCGCGGATGACCACCGAGGCGCATCCGATGCCGAAGAGTGCCGGGAGGTAGGAGATCGTCCCGACGTTTGATTTCTTGTTCTGCTCCTCGCAGCGGATCATCGCCCCCTCGCGTACGGGTTCGGGCGAGAATACGGCGCGGAATCCCGTGCGGATGCCCGCCTTGTGGAGCCGTTTGCGGAGCATGTGGGCCAGCGGGCAGTGGTGCGTGCGGCCGATGTCGTCGATTTCGAGCTGCGTGGGGTCCGTCTTGGCCCCGGCGCCCATCGAGCTGACCAGGGGCAGGCCGCGTGCGAGCGTCTCGACGATCAGCGCCAGCTTGGGTGAGAGCGTGTCGATGGCGTCCACCACGTAGTCGTAGTGCGCGGCGTCGAGCAGCCGTGCGGTGGCTTCGTCGCGGATGTATTCGTTCACCGCGTGCACCTCGATCCGGGGGTTGATGTCGCGCAGGCGCTCGGCCAGCACCTCGACCTTGGGGCGTCCCACGGTCGAGTGCAGCGCCACGAGCTGGCGGTTGATGTTGCTCGGCGACACGGTGTCCGCATCGGCGAGGGTCATGCGCCCCACGCCCGCGCGGGCGATCATCTCCGCGGCGTAGGCGCCCACGCCGCCCACGCCTACCACCAGCACGTGCGCCTGGCGCAGCAGGTCGAGTTTCTCTTCGCCGAGCAGCAGCCCGGTCCGTTCCATCCAGTCGTAAGTCATTGTTTTGCGAATAGTCGTTCGTAGTTCTCCCATAGCCTCCGCCGCAGTGCCTCGGGCTCCGCGCCGCGCAGTGCGGCCATGCGGGCATAGACGGCGCCGATGGGCTCGGGGCCGTCGTCCGTCTCGCAGAACAGCCGGTCTTCGGGCGTCGCGCGCAGTGCCGCCACCGTGCGCGGCGACCGGAAGGAGCGCAGCCCGAACGAGAGGAAGCAGCCCGCGTCGAGTGCGCGCTGCGCCTGCCGGGGCGAGCCGATGAAGCCGTGGAAAATCACACCCGGCAGCGTGTATGCGGCCAGTTCGCGCATCAGCGGCTCGAACGCCCTGACGCAGTGCAGCACCACGGGCAGCCCGAGCCGTTCGGCCAGGGCGAGCTGTTCGCGCAGCACGCGCAGCTGTTCGTCCGCAGCGGGTCCGCGCACGGCGTCGAGGCCGATCTCGCCGATCGCCTGCACCTCCGCACCGATCGGCAGCAGCTCCGCAGCGCAGGCTCCGGCCGCATCCCACGGGTGGATGCCCGCGGTGCGCAGCTCGATGCCCCGTCCTGTCGGACGGTGGGTGTGGATATTGACTTCGGGATACGGCATACGCGGCAAAAATACGTTTTTTTCGCGCAATTGCGCGTGGATGCGCTGATTTTTCGGTAGCGCTGTCTCGGCGGTGCGCCTCGGCGCCTACTGAAAAAATAGAGTATGCACCATGCATACTCGGTTTGTCGAACCTTGGTGTATTATACAATTTTGCATTGCAAAATATGAAACGGACTCTTTATCGTGTCGGAAGTGCGTATACGACCGCAGAAACAGGGAAAGTGCGATAATTTCGCGTCATTCAAAACGCTTCGATAATCCAAATAATCAGCATGATAAAAGATAATTACCGTAGATTCAGAGCCGTATTCGTTCAGACGGCGGACAGGTATTTCTTCGAACCGGGCAACCTGCGCCGCACGCACATTCAGGTCTATCGCCTGTTGATCCGCCCCGTGACCGGGATCGGGCCCGATACGTTTCGCAGGGACCTGCATCAGCGGATCGTCTATCTGAAGTATCCCAAGATGCCGCGGCACATGGAGCTGGGCGTCCGCGCGTGGACCGATATTCTGAAGTACATGTCGCCGGGCGAAGCCGAGGAGTTCCTCGAATTTCTGTGCAAGACCATGGAGGAGGCGGCCAAAACGCACAGCCCTCACTTCAAGTGCCGGAACTTGCTGCGCCGCCTCCGCGACGAATTGGAGCGCATGAGGCTCTGATCCGGTCGTGCGGGCGGAGGTGACGCATTGTCGTTCCGGGTGTGTGCCGGCGCCGGGCGCGCTTCGAGTGCCCTCGGGGATGCGGGCGCAGCGGAGCAGGGCCGTAGCTGCCTCGCGCGGCAGGATGGCCGGGGCGCTTGCCGTTTCGCATGGCCCGAACGACCGGCGGGCGAACGCTCCGCAACCCCCGTCGTATGCCGCAGTGCGCCCTGCCGGGCGATCCGGACCCTGCACGGTCCGTGCGGGCGCCCGGTGGCGGACGAACGGCGCAGGTGCGAAGAAAAACGCAGCCCCGGATATTCCGGGGCTGCGTCGTTTGCGTGAGCGGATCGCGCGTTACGATCCGAAGTTGTCGTAGAGGATGTTCTCCGGCGGTACGCCCAGGCTGTCGAGCATCTTCACCACCGAGGCGATCATCATCGGAGGTCCGCACATCAGGTAGATGCAGCCCTCCGGCTCCTCGTGGTTCTTGAGGTAGTTCTCGTACAGCACGTTGTGCACGAAGCCTGCGGTGTACTTCACGCCTGCGGCGTCGGCCTCGGGATCCGGACGGTCGAGCGCCAGGTTCATCGTGAAGTTGGGGAAATCCTTCTCGATCTGATGGAACTCGTCGAGATAGGGAGCCTCCTTGAGCGCGCGGGCGCCGTACCAGAACGATACCGGACGGTTGGTCTTCTCCGTCTTGAACAGGTGCATGATGTGGCTGCGCATGGGCGCCATGCCCGCACCGCCGCCGATGAAGATCAGCTCCTGCGTGTCGGGCAGGTTCGCCGGCAGGAAGAACTCGCCGTAGGGGCCCGAGATCGTCACCTTGTCACCCGGCTTGCGCGAGAAGACATAGGAGGAGCAGATGCCCGGATTGACCTTCATGAACGAACCCGTCGCGCGGTCGAACGGCGGCGTGGCGATGCGGATGTTGAGCATGATGATGTTGCCCTCGGCCGGGTGGTTGGCCATCGAGTAGGCGCGGAACGTCGGCTCGGGGTTGGTAGCGACCAGGTCCCACATCTTCATCTTGTCCCAATCCTCGCGGAAGCGCTCGTCCACATCCATGTCCGAGAACTTGATCGCGTCGTACTTCGGGATGTCGATCTGGATGTAACCGCCGCTGCGGAAGTTGAGGTTCTCGCCCTCGGGCAGCTTCACGACGAACTCCTTGAGGAAGGTCGAGATGTTGCGGTTCGACACCACCTCGCACTCCCACTTCTTCACGCCGAGCACGGCTTCGGGAACGCGGATCTTCAGGTCGTTCTTCACCTTCACCTGGCAACCCAGGCGCCAGTGCTCCTTGGCCATCTTGCGCGTGATGAAGCCCGTTTCGGTCGGCAGGATGTCGCCGCCGCCTTCGAGCACCTGGCATTTGCACATGCCGCACGAGCCGCCGCCGCCGCAGGCCGAAGGCAGGAAGACCTTGTTGTCGGCCAGCGTGGCCAGCAGGGTCGAGCCGCTCTCGGCGCGCAGCACTTTCTCACCGCCGTTGATGTCGATGGTGACTTCGCCCGACGAGGTCAGTTTCGCCTTCGCGAAGAGAAGCAGCCCCACCAGAAGCAGGGTCACCACCAGAAAGGCGACAATTGCTACGATAATCGTTAATTCCATTTTTCCGAATTCTCTTTTTAAAGGTTAGAACTGAATGCCCGAGAAGATCATGAACGCGAGACCCATCAGTCCCGTGATGATGAACGCGATGCCGGGGCCTTTCAGTGCGGCCGGAATGTGCGAGTAGGTCGTCTTCTCGCGGATGGCGGCCATCATGACGATCGCCAGCCACCAGCCCAGACCCGAGCCCAGACCGTAGACGATCGACTGCCAGCACGACGTCAGCTCGCCGGCATCGACCTTCTGCTGCATGAAGAGCGAACCGCCCATGATGGCGCAGTTCACGGCGATCAGCGGCAGGAAGATGCCCAGCTGGTTGTAGAGCGTGGGCGAGAACTTCTCGACCGCCATCTCCACGAGCTGCACGAAAGCCGCGATCGTGGCGATGAAGACGATGAACGACAGGAAGCTGAGGTTCACTTCGGGCAGACCCGCCCAGGCCAGGGCGCCGTCGCGGAGCACGTATTCGTTCAGCAGGTAGTTCAGAGGCACGGTCATCACCATGACGAAGGTCACGGCGGCACCCAGACCGAGCGCCGTCTTCACGCTCTTCGATACGGCGATGTAGGAGCACATGCCGAAGAAGAAGGCGAAGACCATGTTGTCGATGAAAATCGACCGGATGAAGATATTCAGAGATTCCATACGCTATCCTCCTATTTTTCCTGTAAATCCTTGTTGCGCGAACGGTGCACCCAGATGATGCAACCCACGATGACGAGCGCCATCGGCGGGAAGAGCATGATGCCGCAGTTCGAATAGAAACCGCCCTCGGCCATGTACCAGCTCTCGGGAATCACCCGAATGCCCAGGAGCGAACCCGAGCCGAGCAGCTCGCGGAAGAAGGCCACGATGATCAGGATCAGACCGTAGCCCAGACCGTTGCCCACGCCGTCGAGGAACGCCGGCCAGGGTTTGTTGCCCAGGGCGAAGGCCTCGACGCGGCCCATGACGATGCAGTTCGTGATGATCAGACCCACGTACACCGAAAGCTGTTTCGAGATGTCGTAGACGAACGCCTTCAGCACCTGATCGACCAGGATCACCAGTGCGGCGATCACCACCAGCTGCACGATGATGCGGATGCGCGACGGCAGGCCGTTGCGCAGCAGCGACATCACGAGGCTCGAAAATGCCGTGACGACCGTAACCGAAAGCGCCATGACGATCGCCGGCTTGAGCTGCACGGTGACGGCCAGCGCCGAGCAGATACCCAGGATCTGCACGATGACGGGGTTGTTCGCGGAGAACGGACCCGTCAGAAATTTCATGTTATTGCTCATTGTTGTCTGCTATTTCTGCGTTGGACACTTCGCCCGCGGCCTCGGCCGCACGACGCGCTTCGAGATAGGGCAGATAGTGCGACAGGCTGTTGCGGAGCATGGCCGTCACACCGTCCGAGGTCTTCGTGCCGCCCGAGATGGCGTCCACCTCGTGGTCGATGCGTTCGGCCGAAGCACCGCCTTTGCGCAGCGCCACCGACACGAACTCGTCGCCTTCGAAGATCTTCTTGCCGACGAAATACGACTGGAACTTGGGCGTGGCGATCTCGGCGCCCAGGCCCGGCGTCTCGCCCTTGTGGTCGAGCACGATGCCGGCCACGGTGTTCATGTCCTTTTCGAGCGCCACGTAGCCCCACACGGGACCCCACAGGCCGCTGCCCGTCACGGGAATCACCACGCGGCCGTCTTCGGCGGCGAAAATCGGGTATTTGCCCGCGTCGAACGACGCCTTCAGGTCGCCGAGCAGCGCGAATACGTCCTCGCCCTCCGTGGCACGGCCCTCGGCGTCGAGCACCGAAGCCTCAATGAAGCTGTCGTAGGCCAGGCCCTTGCCGGCGATGAAGTCGGAGGCGTCGGTATCGGCCGCTGCGGCTTCCGCCGCGAAGAGCGACTGGAGGATGGCCTGCTTCTTCTCGTTGAGCATGTTGGCGTTCTGACGCGACTGGAGCCCGAGTGCCGCCACGGCCAGCAGCGTGGCGACCACGACCACCATGATGGTCGAATACATTATAATATAAGGGTTGCCGTTCTTGTCCGAAAACATCCCCTTCTTCGCAGGCTGCTCCGCGAATTCGCTCGCGGGCGCCTTGCACACGGGGCAGATGTCGGGTGCGGCGGTGCCTTCATGCACGTGGCCGCAAACTTTGCATACGAATTTTTTCATTGCCATAAGTCCCCTATTTTGCTAATTTACAACCACGTTTCTTGCGGCGCGAGATGTTGGCCTCCACCACGAAGTAGTCCACCAGCGGAGCCAGTGCGTTCATGAAGAGGATCGCCATCATCATGCCCTCGGGATAGGCCGGGTTCACCACACGGGTCAGCACGGCCAGCGCACCGGTCATGAAGCCCACGATGTACTTGCCCGTGTCGGTCTGCGCCGAGGTCACGGGGTCCGTGGCCATGAAGACCGCACCGAAAGCGAAGCCGCCGACGATCAGGTGATACCATGCGGGGTAGGCCGTCACGCCGAGCGCCTGGAAGAGGTAGCCCGTCGCGAGACCGCCGACGAACACCGACACCATCGTGCGCCACGAGGCCACGCCCGTGAAGAGCAGCAGCGCGGCGCCCAGCAGGATGGCGAGCGTCGAGGTTTCGCCGATGCTGCCGGGGATGAAGCCGAGGAACGCGTCGAGCGCCGAGTAGCTCATGGTGCCCGTGGTGCCGAGCTGTTCGAGCGCCGTGGCACCCGAGAAGCCGTCCACCACGCCCTCGCCCGACGAGAGACCCGCGATCCACACCTCGGCGCCCGAGATCGAGGGCGTGTAGGCGAAGAATACGAAGGCTCGCGCCACCAGTGCGGGGTTGAAGACGTTCATGCCCGTGCCGCCGAAGACCTCCTTGCCGATCACCACGGCGAATGCCGTAGCCACGGCCACCATCCACAGCGGAATATCGACCGGCATGACCATCGGAATGAGCATACCCGTCACGAGGAAGCCCTCGTTCACCTCGTGGCCGCGCGCCTGGGCGAAGCCGAACTCGATGGCCAGACCCACGACGTAGGATACCACGATGATGGGCAGCACCTTCAGGAAACCGAACCACAGCGAGGCCCAGAACTCGGGCTGCAAACCCTGCGAGAGGTAGTGCTGGTAGCCGGTGTTGTAGAAACCGAACAGCAGGGCGGGCATCAGCGCCGCCACGACCACGATCATCGTACGTTTCATGTCGTTCACGTCGCGGATGTGCGCGCCGCGTGCGGTCGTCGTGTTCGGTACGAAGAGGAACGTCTCGAACGCATCGAACGTCGATGCGAGGAAGCCCAGTTTGCCGCCTTCGGAGAAGGTGGGCTTCAGATTGTCCATGAATTTACGCATTCCCATCGTTAAGCCTCCTTGATCATTAAGTTAATACCGTTGCGGATGATCTGCTGCATCTCGATCTTCGAGGGATCGACGAACTCGCAGAGTGCGAAATCCTCCTCCGTGACCTCGTAGATGCCGAGGTTCTCCATCTTCTCGATGTCGCCCGCCAGGCACGCTTTCAGCAGGTACGTGGGGTAGATGTCCATCGGCAGGTAGCGCTCGTAGAGCCCCGTGACCACGAACGGACGCTCGCCGCCGTGGAGGTTGGTGTCCAGCGCGTAGGACTTGCGGGGGCAGAGCCACGAGAAGTAGGAGCGCGACACCGAGAACTTGTCGAGACGGGGCATGGCCCAGCCCAGCAGTTCGTACTTGTCGCCCTCGGGGATCACCGTGAGCTGGTTGGCATAGAACGCCACGTGGCCGTCGGCCTCGGTCTTGCGGCCCGTGAGCGCGTTGCCTGAGATGATGCGCACGCGGTCGCCCTCCTTCTGCGGACGGAGGTTGCCGTCGAGCACCGAAGCCACCGTGGCGCCCGCCACGATGCGGCAGTAGCGCGGCTCGGCGACTTCCGAGCCGGTCACGGCCACGACCTTGGTCATGTCCACGCGGCCCTCGTTGAACAGGCGGCCGATGATGGCCAGGTCCTGGATATTGACCGTCCAAACCACCTCGTCCTTGTTGATGGGGTCGATGTGGTGGATCTGCACGCCCACGTTGCCCACGGGGTGCTTGCCCGCGAAGGTGTGGAGCTCGACGCCCTTGAGCGACGCCATGCGGCCCTCGGCACCGGCGCGCACCGAGAGGTGCACCTTGCCTTCGGTCAGGCGCTGCATTGCGGCCAGACCCGTTTGCAGGTCGGCCTCGCGGCCCGCCAGCGCGAAGTTGTAGTCGGGGGCCAGGGGTGCCGAGTCGAACGCCGAGACGAACACGGCTTTCGGCGTGTCGTCGGGGTTGGCGATCACGCCGTAGGGGCGCTGCACGATCATCGGCCACAGTCCCGAGCGGAGCAGCAGCTCCACGATCTCCTCGCGCGACGCGCTGCGCACGTCGAGCTTCGGGAACTCCTCGTACTGTCGGTCGGCATCGGGCGTCACGGTCACGGAGAGCACCTTGCGCTTCTCGCCGCGATTGACGGCCGCCACCGTACCCCCGACGGGCGAAGTAAACAGGATGCGCTCGTCGCTCTTGCTGAAGAACAACGGCGTACCCGCCTTCACCCGGTCGCCGGGCTTCACCAACAATTTGGGAGTCACACCCTCGAAATCGAGGGGCGACACAGCGTACTCGGCGGCCGCCGGCGCTTCGGCCAGCTGCTCGGAGGCGCTGCCCCGGAGATTGATGTCGAGACCCTTGCGTAGTGTAATGATTTTCGACATTTTAGATAATTGTTAGATTAGAATTGTTTGTATGTAAAAGTTGTTCGTTTCCTCCGGCCGGAATTCCGGCTGCATAAATCGCGTGCGAAAGTACGAATTATTTCGCACAAACGGAACATAAAATCGGATTAATTTCCGGACCGGAACGCATTCGCGCGGGACTTCGGCGCGGGGTGCGGGCGGAGGGGCGGGAAACGAAAAGCCGCCTGCTCCTTGGGGGGCAGGCGGCGTGGGGCCGTGTCGGCGGCGTGGCCGCATGTGCGGCGGTCGCGTTATTTTTTGCCGGCGCCGGTTTCGAGGATCGAGACGATCGAATAGAGGGTGAAGCAGATGGCGCCGAAGCCGGTCAGCACGCGGGCCGGAACGAAGAAACGGGGCTTGAAGAGCGCCTCCTCGAAAAGGAAGGCGGAGAGGAAGAGGCAGGCGAGGGCCGTAATGATGGGGATGATCGGGATGCGGCGGGCCAGCGGGTAGTCCGCATGCCAGATCCGGGCCAGCAGGATGACCTTGCTCGAAATGCTCCAGCAGATCAGAGCCAGACCGATGAGGATGAAGCCCACGAAGTCGGTGGCGCCGCCCCAGCGGGCGAAGATCATGACCAGGCCGAAGAGGAACGCCGCGCCGCCCATGACCAGCACGAGCGAGCTCCAGCGTGCGCGCTCGCGGCTGCCGTAGGAGCCGCGGACCTGACGCGCGATGCTGGCCACGAGGGCCACGAGCGACGTGCAGACGCAGGCGATGCCCGCCATGACGCTGCCGGCGACCGTGTGTGCGGCCGTGGTGCCGGTGATGAAGAGCATTGCCGTCCATACCCAGGCTGCGAGCGACATGATGACCGGCACGGCGATCAGTGCCGCGACCGTTCCCCGGCCGAAGCCCCGGGCGTTGATCGTGCCGGGCGTGGCGGACGAGTTGAGGGGGATGAGGCTGAAGCGCGTGGAGGCGGTGGCGGCCGTGGCGACGCAGGCCGTGATGAGTCCCAGGCCGCAGACCACGTGTCCCGCGACGTAGGAGCCCGCGTTGCCGGTCGAGGCGATGAAGAGGCCGCAGACGAGCGTCGTCAGCGCGAAGGCGTACGCAACGGTCGGAAAGAGGTAGCGCGCAGCCTCGTTGTAGGTGCCGATGATCTGGCGGATGATGGTGGATGCGGTGCAGTAGAGCGCCGTGCAGATCGAGCCGAGAAAGAAGATTACGGGCCCGGCCGTGAGGCGTGCGGGGTCGTCGCCCGCGGCGTAGACGCAGGCGCCGTAGCTGAAACAGAACAGGGCCATGACCAGAGGTATGGCCCGGAAGAGGATGCTTATGCCGTGATTCATGGTGAGAATGTTTTTCGGGACGCCGTGCAAATCCCGAACCAAAGGGAATTTTTCGTATCTTCGCAGCCGTTTTCAAAACTCTTACAGATGAAGATCGCCGACATTGATCTGGGCCCCCGGCCGCTCTTTCTCGCTCCGATGGAGGACGTGACCGATCCGTCGTTCCGCTACATGTGCAAGCGTTTTGGCGCCGACATGGTGTACACCGAGTTCATTTCGGCCGACGGTCTGATCCGCGATGCGGCCAAGTCGCTGGCCAAGCTGCGCATCGACGACGCGGAGCGTCCCGTGGGCATTCAGATCTACGGCAATGCCATCGCGCCGATGGTCGAGGCCGCGCAGCGTGCCGAGGCCGCCGGGCCCGATGTGATCGACATCAATTTCGGCTGCCCGATGAAGAAGATCGCCGGGCGCGGCGCCGGGTCGGGCATGATGCGCGACGTGCCGCTGATGGTCGAGATGACGCGGCGGATCGTCGAGGCCGTGCGTCTGCCCGTCACGGTGAAGACGCGGCTGGGGTGGGACGACGAGTCGAAGAACATCGGCGAAATCGCCCTGCGCCTTCAGGATACGGGCATCGCGGCCCTCACGATCCACGGCCGCACGCGTGCGCAGCTCTACCGCGGCGAGGCCGACTGGACGCTCATCGGAGAGGTGAAGAACGATCCCCGCATCCGCATACCGGTCATCGGCAACGGCGACGTAGATTCGGGCCCCAGGGCCCGCGCCATGTTCGACCGCTACGGCGTGGACGGCGTGATGATCGGCCGTGCGACCTACGGCCGTCCGTGGATATTCCGCGAAATCCGTCATTTCCTCGACACCGGAACCCTCCTGCCCCAGCCCTCGGTGCGCGAACGGGTGGCCATTGCGCGCGAACACCTCGCCAAGTCGTTGGAGGTGAAAGGCGAATATGTGGGTGTGATTGAGATGCGCCGTCACCTCTCCAACTACTTCAAGGGGCTGCCCGACTTCAAGGCCACGCGGCTGAAGCTGGTCACGTCGCTCGATATCGACGAGCTCTTCGCCACGCTCGACTCGATCGCCGAGCGTTGGGGCGATTTCGACGCGAGCGGCGTGGTGCCTGCGCCGCTGTCGCACGACCTCTGACGGGGCGGCGTCCCGCCCCGTGCGGCGGATCGTCTTTCCGGAACCCCCGGGGCCTGGCTTTGCTGCATTGCCCTCGTCCCCGTTGTCCGGCGTATGGCCGGTCCTTTTCCGTGTGTGGGTTTCCGCGCTCCGCGGCGTTCGTTCCGGGCTCTCCGCCCGGTATCGTTTGTTCCGGTATTGTCTGTCCGGGATCGTTCGTGTCGGAATCATCCGTTCGGTATTGTTTGTTCCGATATTATCCGCCCGGGAGAGCGTTTGTTTGGTGTCGTCCGTTCCGGGAGCGTCTTCCTGGCGTTGTTCGTTCCGGCGTTATCCGTCCGGTATCGTCCGCCCGCTCCGCGGTTCGGCAGTGCCGAAACGACGAGGCCGCACCCCGAAACGGATGCGGCCTCGCTGTCGTGTGCTGCCGGAGGGTTATGCCTCCTCCTGCGTCTCTTCTCCCTCCTCCGGAAGTTCGAACTTCGTGAATCCGGCCTCCACGAGGATGTTGTACCAGGCGAAGCACTTCTTCATGTCGGAGACGTGCACGCGCTCGCGGTCGTAGTCGGGCAGTGCCTCGGCGAAAGCGGCCTTGATCTTTTCGGGGGCCTCCTTGTGGCTGATGGCACGCTGGCCGCCCGTCTGCTCGTAGATGTTGGTGAATACGCGGGCGAGCGCAATGTCTTCGCCCTCGGTGAACATCGAAATTTCGGTTAGGGCGCTGACGCGGGCGTTGGCCGCCGCATTCATGCGTTTGCCGTCGGACAGCGACTCCACGATCACGCCGCGCGACGACTGTGCGACGTATTTGTAGAGGCCCGGCTGGCCCGAGATGGCTAAGATTTCTTTCAGTTCCATAATTTCCTATTGCGTGGTTGTGAATTATTCTTCGGGTGCGGCCACCGTGTAGGTGCATACCTCCGACGGGGTAAGGTCGCCCGCCATGTTGAGCGTCGCCAGCTGGAAAGTCACCTTCGTGCCCTCCTTCTGTGCGGGAATTCTGCCCGAGAATTCGACCGACTTCGTGCCGTTGCAGCGCTTTTCGGCCACGATCTGCGTGCGGTCGCTCGCATCGTCGAGGTAGTAGACGATCCATGCGTTGTAAATGCCCGACGGATTGGTCAGCACGGCCTCGATCTCGGCCTCCTCGTCGGGAGCGACCGTGGGGGCGTAGGCGATGCCGCTGAAGATCGTGGGCTCCGAGGCCACGGGCTGTGTGTCCGAATCGCAGGCCGCGCAGCACCATGCCGCCGCCGCCAGGACCGGGAAGAGAAGGTGTTTCATGTTTTTCAGTCGTTCTTCATGTGCACGTCCATCTGCGGGAAGGGGAAGTTCACGCCCTTGGACGGCAGCGTCTTGTAGAATTTCTCGTTGTATTCGAAGAATACGTCCCAGTAGTCGGCGTTCTTCACCCATGCGCGGGCCGAGAGGTTCACCGAGCTGTCGGCCAGGGCCGCGACCCACACCACGGGAGCCGGATCCTGCATGATGCGGGCGTCGGCGGTCAGCAGTTCGAGGATCGCGCGGCGTGCGTTGTCCACGTCGTCGCCGTAGGAGATGCCCACCGTCCAGTCCACGCGGCGCCGGTCGGCCGTCGAGTAGTTGTCGATGATGGCCGTGGCGATGGAGTTGTTCGGGATGTAGATGGTCTGGTTGTCACCCGTGGTGATGACCGTCGAGAAGAGCTTGATTTCGCGCACCGTGCCCGACTGTCCCTGCGCCGAGATGAAGTCGCCCACGCGGTAGGGCTTGATCAGCAGGATCATGATGCCGCCGGCGAAGTTCTGCGCCGTGCCGCTCAGGGCCATACCTATGGCCAAGGTGACCGAAGCGAAGAGGGCGATGATCGAGGTTACGTTCACCCCGAGGGTCTGGATGACGCTCAGGATGAGGATCAGCGTCATGACCACCTTGAGCGTATTGCGCAGGAACGAACGCAGCGAGGCGTCGATCTTGCGGCGTTCGAACACGCTGTCGAGCAGCTTGACCATGCGGCGGATCAGCCAGCGGCCCACGGCGTAGATGGCCAGCGCCATCAGGATCTTGAGGACGATCCACACTGCGTCGCCCGCCATGTTCATGAAAAATTCCTTGTAGTCGAGGTTCACTACCTTTTCGATCGAGCGGGCCAGATTGGCTTTCTGCACGCTGTCGGGCAGCATCAGGGGCTGTACACCGTCGGTTTGGGTTAAGAGCGGCAACATGTCGTTTTGCTTTTTTAGGGTTTTCGGGAGGCAAAAATAACAAAAAAACGCATATTTCCCTCGCCCGCTTCAGGATAGGTGCTTTTTTTGTCCTGTCGCCCCGGCTCCGGGGACGCATACCGCGCGCCGGGGTGTCGTCGTCTCAGTCCGGAATGATCCATCCCATAGCCAGAATGCGCTCCTGTGCATCCACTTCGAGCATTAGCCGGTCGTCTGCGAAGATTTCGGTTCCGGTTATTTTGAACCATACTGCAAACAAATTGTCCGTCAGCCTTTTTATTATCATCTCGTCGGCGGGAATGCGGCGTTTCAGCTCCGCAATGGTCATTCCGACGGAAATGAAGAACTTTCGGTCGATAATGAGCGTATATCGGTCGGAATAGATCGCGAATTCGGAAGCGACAGAGTTGAAACTGTCGAATTCCAAATTGCCGTTATCGTATTCGTATCTTTCGATAAAACAATCGAAAAGGTCATCGTTGTACGCCTTGACCGGCCGTATCCCGAACCGGTTCCACGCTGTCTGGGGTGTCATACGCTCGCCGAGGGTAAGGATCTTGCTGGGGTCTTCCTTCGAACGCACGATGACCTGAGCGTAGGCTTGGGAGCATGCGATAAATGTCAGAATTAATAATGTTACTAATGTTGTTTTCATAAATCAAGATTGAAGATCGGTTCAATCGGTCGGCTCCCAGCCGATGCAGATGATACGGTCCTGCGAATCTACATGCAGTATTAGCCGGTCGTCCAGGACGATGCCAGTCGGAAGATCTATGAATCGGATGACATACGAATTGTCTGCACATTTTTCCATCGTCCGTTCGGTTGCGGGAATCAACGATTCTATGGCACGGATATTCATGCCTATTGATAGAATGTATTTTCAGTCGATGATTACTATGTATTGTTTCGAGTCCGTGGCGAAGCTGTGAACGGTCGAATTGAAACAGGTGAATCCCAGCCCTTCGGTATTATAGTGATCTATGTGCCCGTAGAGGTATTCCGTGTCATCGAAGGAATAAGCTGCATACACACCGAACCGGTTCCATACCGTTTCGGGGGACATTCGCTCACCGAGCGTGATCGACTTGGAGGCATCGTCTGTCATGCGCACGGAGACCTCTTGAGCGTTTGCGGCTTGTTGCGCGAGGCACAGGGCTGCGAGAAATAACAGTGAGTATTTCATTGTGTTGGGTATTTTCAGACCGGAACCTGCCACCATATGCTTGTAATGCGGCCGCGTTCATCGGCGACCAGTACCAGCTGCTCGTCAGAGAACTCGCCGGAGCGGGTCCGGAACATGAAACGATACGTGTTTTTAATCGTCCCTTCCCGCAAAATTCTGCGTTCTTCGGGAATCAGTGCCTTTACCTGGTCGATGGTCATTCCTACGTAAATGACGAATACCCGGTCGATGATTACCCGATACCTGTCCGAAGTCAGGCTGAACTGATGGACTTTCGAATTCAAACAGGAGAATTCTAAATCTTCTGTTTCATAGTATGTTATATCTCCGTTGAAACACGTATCGTCGTAGATGTTGTATGTGGCGTATATTCCGAACCGTTTCCATACCGTTTCTTGGGTCATGCGCTCATCGAGCGTGATCGACTTGGAGGCATCGTCTGTCATGCGCACGGTGACCTCCTGAGCGTATGCGGCGTGTGCTGCGAAGCACAATACTGCGAAAATTAAGAATGAGCGTTTCATAGGGTTTGTTTTTCAATCAGGAACATGCCATCCGACAGAAGTAATCGTGCCGGTCGCATTGGTTTCAATGGTCAGACTCGAATCGCAAAAACTATCTTCGGAAACCCTGAAGTGGTAGAAATACGTACCGTTGTAGTATCGTTCCAGCACTTCCTCAGGTCTTAATGTAGAACGGAAATCGGATAATTTTTGCCCTACCTGCACTATGTATTTCCCGAAAATAATAATCCGATATCGGTTGCCGGTTACTTCGAAGTCATGAACGAGCGAATTGAGGCAACTGAACAAAAGTCCGTCGCCGGTTTTGTAGACTTCGACGAAGCTGTTCAGCAGTTCCGTGTCGTCGTGGCTGTAAAGCGGGGATATTCCGAACCGGTTCCATACCGTTTCGGGGGACATACGCTCGCCGAGCGTGATCGACTTGGAGGCATTGTCGATCATGCGCAGGGTGACCTCCTGAGCGGTTGCGGCCCTGGTCGCGAAACAGAGGACGGCGAGAAATAACAGTGGAAGTTTCATAGGATGTGGGTTATTCAGGTACGTGCCATCGTATGCCGCAAATACGGTGTGCGGAATCGACACGGATGACCATTTTTTCGTCTGCGTAACCTCCGGCCGAAGGAATCGGAAACCATACGGCATACAGCTTGTCTGCCAATTCTTTTATTACCAATTTCTCCGTACGGACCTTCTGTCGGAAAGTATCGAAAGACATTCCGATCGTAAGAATGTATTTTCCGTTCACGATGATGCGATAGTCTTCCGATTCGACATTGAAATCGTATACATAGGAGTTCAAACAGCTGAAGTACAGACCATCTCCAGTTTGGTATAGTTCCATAAATCCGTCGGTCAAATCGTCTTTGAATGATTTCCAGGAATATATCCCGAACCGGTTCCACGCGGTCTGAGGTGTCATTCGTTCGCCGAGGGTGATCGACTTGGATGCGTTGTCGATCATGCGTACGGTGACTTCCTGAGCGTTTGCGGCTTGTTGCGCGAGGCACAGTGCCGTGAGAAATAACAGTAAGTGTTTCATGTTTTTGTTTTTAGTCCGGAAAAATCCATCCCATAGCCAGAATGCGCTCCTGTGCATCCACTTCGAGCATTAGCCGGTCGTCTGCGAAGATTTCGGTTCCGGTTATTTTGAACCATACTGCAAACAAATTGTCCGTCAGCCTTTTTATTATCATCTCGTCGGCGGGAATGCGGCGTTTCAGCTCCGCAATGGTCATTCCGACGGAAATGAAGAACTTTCGGTCGATAATGAGCGTATATCGGTCGGAATAGATCGCGAATTCGGAAGCGACAGAGTTGAAACTGTCGAATTCCAAATTGCCGTTATCGTATTCGTATCTTTCGATAAAACAATCGAAAAGGTCATCGTTGTACGCCTTGACCGGCCGTATCCCGAACCGGTTCCACGCTGTCTGGGGTGTCATACGCTCGCCGAGAGTAAGGATCTTGCTGGGGTCTTCCTTCGAACGCACGATGACCTGGGCGTAAAGCGGGACGCAGGCACAGCAGATGATAAATAAGATAAGTAGTTTCAAATAAATTTTCATAATTCAACACGTTTTTGTTACAACTCCTGTTTGCGAATCGAATTTCGTATATAGGTATAGACTGGGATCTGCGGTTACCCCGTCTACTTTTACGGAAATATGTAGATGGGGTTTCATCCCGTGTGCATTGCCTGTCGTACCGACTATTCCGATTTTATGTCCCGGTTTAACCGGGTCGTCTTTTTTGAAAGCTTGGGTATATGGGTTATTTTCTTTTACATCCAAATGCATATATGTAATTTGGATGATTTTATTATCGGGTAAAACAGATCGGATGGTAATACGATTTCCTCCATTGTCCTTATCGCCTGTATAACCGGGTGGATATGATTTATTTGGGCCTGTTCTTTCCGGTTGGTTTGAAATGACATTTACGACCTTGCCTCCGTACATTGCGTATACGGGTGTCACACCGGCTTCGCCGGCAAGATCGAGGCCTCCGTGGTATCGTTTTTCCAAGACTCCCGTAGTTTTATTTCTATTGTATCGGACTCCTCTCCATATATTTTTCTTCCAGTTGCCGTTATCGTCCGAAATCTTCATCATCATCAGCGGGTCGGCCTCGCCGGCCTCGTCGTCGAAGCACGGAAAGATCGTCATCAGCGGAATGGTCACGATGTCGTCGTCCCACGGTATGGGGTTGGGCAGCAGGGAGCTTCCCCAATTCGAAATGCCGCCCGGAGGGCCGCTGCCCGGTATGCCTTCGGTTCCGCCGTCGCCCGTGCCGCCGGGAGTGCCGCTGCCGGTGGGGCCGATGTAGGGCAGGTCGTAGGGCAGGTCGGGATTGGGTGCGGCCGGATTGCCGGACCCCTCCGCGTCGCCTTTGTCCGAACCGTTCACCGAGCCTCCGTAGACGCCGCCGGCACCCTCGCCGCCCGAGGCGCCTCCGTTGCCTCCGCTGCTCATGCGGTAGCACCCCCGGAATGCGTCGTCCTCCTGGCGCATGTCGAGCCACTGTTCCCACGTGGTCGCGGCTTCGGCCACGCCGTCGCCGTCGTTGTCTACGGTAATGTAGCAGCCGCCGGCCGAGTCGATGAACCAGTCCACGGCCCGCAGGATATGGTGCGTGGAGCCGTCGCGCGTCCCGGCAGCGGGGCGTGCGCGCGTCACCCTCACGTCGCCCAGGATTTTCAGGAAGCCGCGGTAGCGTTCGCGCTGCGAATAGCGCCGGTCGTGGGTGAACACGCCGTGGACGATCCGTCCGTCGCAGTAGGAGGCGATGGCCACGGCGCGGCCTTCGAGCGTGGTGTAGAGTTCCAGACCGCAATAGTCGTCCCGGTCGTCGCAGTTGGCGAACAACTCGCCGAGGTCGTTTTCCGTGCCGTATTGCTCGGCATACCAGCTGTCGGGAATGATGAAGCGGACGTAGGTTTCGATGCACTCGGTCGCGCGGTCCTTCACGACGGTCAGCCTGGCCCAGCAGCGGGTCAGGTAGGGTTCGCCCCGGTCGTCGAGCCGCGTGAAGTAGTAGTCGTACTCGCTGCGTATCGGAACGTCCACGCACGCGATGCGCCGGGCGGACGAAGGTTCCGCCCGCTCCCAGTCGGGTTCGACGGCACCGAGCGTGAGGATTCCCTCGTCGCCGCCGGCCGTGCGTGTGGCGCGGCGGTCGAGCCGCATTTCGAGGTGTTCGCGGGCCTCCCCGATTGTCAGCGGAACGGGGTCGGGGCGGGCAGGCTGCGGGGGTGTTTCGGCCGGGTCGGCCGTGCAGCCGAAACCGAATAGAGCGAGCAGCAGCGGCACAAAGGCCGATCGTGAGGGAGGCTGTTTCATGGGTGTGCGGTTTGCGGGTCGGGCGTCGGCGGTCCTTCGGCGGATACGGAGCGGAGGCGCTTTTCGTAAAGATAGTCATTTTGCGGCGGCCTGCCAAAGATTCGGCGGTTTATTTTCCGCGAGACGATTCTTTTTCTGCGGGACGTACGGAACCCATGGGGCGGTGGAGGTGCCGGCGGTCCGGGTGCGGCGTTGTCCGCGCGTTCGCAGGTCGTTTGCGGACGCGGCGGGCGATTCGTCGGAAGGAGCGGATTGCAGCGTAGACAACAGCGGGCGTATAACGAAAAATGCGAACCGATAAGCGGTTCGCATTTTCTTGGTAGCGGGAGAGAGACTTGAACTCTCGACCTCATGATTATGAATCATGCGCTCTAACCAGCTGAGCTATCCCGCCGCACATTTCCGGATTTCGATCGCCGGGGCGATTGTTTCCTGAAAGCGAGTGCAAAGATAGGGTAAATATCCGAATCCGCAAAGAAAATTCGCAAAAAAATGTGAAAAAATATTTTTCCAGCGGAAACGGTCCCGGTCGGATGGCCGCTGTCTCGATCGGAAAATCAAGGCGCTGCGCCCTCCGTCCGACTCAGAGCAGCAACCGGCGCAGAGCGGCGCAGGCCGCTGCGGGATCGCGGTGGTCGAAGTGCCGGCCGCGGATGCCGAGCCGCTCCGCCGCCGCGATGTTGGCCGGGCGGTCGTCGATGAAGAGCGTGGCGGCGGGGTCGAGGCCGTAGCGTTCGAGCAGGATCTCGTAGATGCGCGGCTCGGGCTTCACGACGTGCTCCTCGCACGACACGACCTCGCCGTCGAAGTGGCGGTAGACGGGTTTCGTGCGCAGGAAGTCGATGAATTCGCGCGACATGTTCGAGAGTACGTAGAGTCGGTAGCCGGCGGCCTTGAGGTCGGCGATGAGCCGCTCGGTGGGTTCGATGGCCTCCTGGAGGGCGATGGCCTGCTCCACGAAGCGGTCGCACGCCTCGCGCGTGCATCCTTTTATGCGGCACATCTCCTCTTTCGTGCGCTCCAGCGACCAGGTGCCGCGGTCGTATTCCTCCCAGAAGAGCGGCATCTGCGGGTCGCGCACGAAAGCGAAGAAGTCGATGAACTCGGGCGTGCAGCGCTGCGGGTTGCGGGCGAACACCACGCCGCCCAGATCGAAGACGATATTTTTCATGGACGCAAAGATAGTCGAATTTCGCCGTGCACAGGGCATCGGGGCGTGAAAAATCTGCGCGGGCGCGATGAATTACGGTGTGAAATAATCTGTGCTTTTGTCGTCGGTTGCGGCTCCGAAGAGCCGCGCGGGCCGCAGCCTCCC
>OFFF01000563.1_pt1 | contig 27743 bp, 38 predicted proteins | sample 1521301 | NCBI WGS metagenome assembly OFFF01 (sample SAMEA3504101, study PRJEB24116) | mouse gut metagenome | biome: mouse gut; feature: mouse-associated habitat; material: faeces | place: Denmark | collected 2011
TGGCAGTCCGGACAGGCAGGCCCACGTCCACCTGGGCGAAGCACCACTGCACGAACGCCATGCACCAGGGGTATGCGTTCCCCATGACAGTCCGGCCATAGTACCAGTCGTTATACTTGACCCGGTTGCTCTCCGGCGGGTCCTCCCGGACGCCCAGTTCCGCCCGGGCAGTGTCCAGTACGTCAGTCGGCTTCATTTCAACAGCTCCTCTCCCTTGGCCTCGGTGGTCTTCTTCAGCTTCTGGATCAGCGACACCAGGAAGGGCGGGAGCGGTACGCCGATTTCAGAGATGTTCTCCAGGATGGAGATGCACTCATTGAGCAGCAGCCAAATGGTGACCAGCAGGCCGAAGAAAAAGAATCCGCCAAAATCGACCCCGATCTGTCCCGCCGCCGTCTGGACCACCCAGTCGGCAACGATGGCCACCACGACGGCCAGAAGATAGGCCGCTTTTTTTACGATCCCCATGATGCCCACCCGGGAGCAGAGCTCCCCCCGTGTCCATGCCCGGACCATTCCGGAGATGTAGTCAGCGGCCATGACGAGGAACAGGACCACCACAGGGATGGCAAGCTCTTGGGAGTAAGCCGCGGCTCCGGCCACGGCGGCGGCGATCACGCCGCGGGAAATGTTCTCTTTCATTGTCTTTTCCTCCTGGTTTGTCATCGTTTTTGTTGTAGGGCTGGGGTTAGACTGCGGGGCCTGCGGTCCAGGTTCCTGTTGCTGTTAAAAATACATTATTCACGATATCAAACATCCCAATAGTGCCGTTTGCGTTTTTGCAAGGAATAAGTTCCTTATTATATGAAGCTGTCGTACTTGCAGTACGCTCGACCTTGAAACGTTTGATCCGCATACCTGTTTGCGTCAGAAATGATACAGTTCCATTTCCTCCGATATTTATCGGGCCGCCGCTAAAGGAAGAGAGTTCTGATGTTTTCTCCGAATTTACGCTCACAGTTTTTGATGCTACGTCAACAGAAAACGTAATATTTCTAGGATTTAGATTTGACGTTATCAAAACTCCAGGAGGGCCAGAAGTAGCGTTATTCGAGAAAAAAGCTGCTCGTATCCCTGTGCTTGCAACTAAAATTTGTTGTAGGGTAGCTTTCCCTCCTGCTATTTGAATACCGCAGATAACGTAGTTGTATCCCTTCGTAACTATAGGCGAGACAAGTTCTGCGTCCATTGTGAGGATAGATGTCGTGCCTATATATGCTTTCGTATCAAGTTTAGATGTGTTGGTGCTCGGCTGAATCCACTCCACCTCCGTATACCCCGCCGGGAGCCGGGATTTCTTCGCGTACCGGCAATACAGCGTGGTATCCCCCGTGATGGTGAAGGTATATGGGTTACTGGTAACAACGCTCCCACTGCCGATCTGCCACCCGGCGAACTCGTACCCGTCCGGGCTGGTCGCCTCCACGGTAACACTGCCCTCTTTGACGCTGACCGGATTCGGCGCGGGAGACGATGGACTTGCGCCAGAGCCAGACCACGTCGCCCCGCTCCCGTTCACCAAAATGGAGAAGGACCAGTTCTGAGCACTGATCCCGGTGGGGGTCAGCGTCAGCGTATAGGTGGGGACCACCTCACACCTGGCAGTGATGGACATATCCTGCGCGGCGGTAAAGGTATAGGGATTTGCTTGGCTCAGGAGCGTGTTTCCGGCATACCAGCCGGTAAAACGGTGGTCCTCCGCCGGGGTATAGGTGAGGGTGACCGTGTCTCCCTCCCGGTACTGCCCCGCGCCGGTGACACTGCCGCCGGACGCGGGCGTCACGCTGGCGGAGATGGAGAACACCGCCGGAGGCCGCACCGCCTCATACACCACCTCCGTCCCCACCAAAGCCCTCTTGATCTTCGCTCCGCCCACGTACAGAGCGGAGATATTTTGCATTCCCAGCTTCAGCATGATCTCACTCCTTGATGAGGTAGAGGGTAGAAGGGTCCTTGGCACTCAGAGCGTTATACTCCGCCTCAGTCAGCGTCACGATGACCGCCACGGTCTCAGATGTGACGCCTCCGGTCCCGGCCTGCATGGTTCCCCGGACGCCGAAGACGGACACACCCTCCCGGATGTTCTCCGGGATGAGGTCCGGGTCGTCCTGGGCGGAGAGCTGGTGGGTGGTGCTCTTTGTCCCTGCGGCCACGTTCCCGGCGGTCTGGGTTGCGGAGGCGGTGACCAGTCCGCCCTCTGCCACGGAGATGGATGGCACCGCCTGGGGGACGGTGGTGGGGGTCCCGCCGGAGTTGCTTCCCGGTTCATCGCTATTATTGCGGATAATGTTATTTGAACCGTTATTTACAATGGAGCCGCTTGTAAAAAGATTATCGGTCACCATGCAATTACTCCAGTGCGCATCTAGCTGAATAGGGATAGAAGCCCCGATGATTTTGTTGCTGTTCACCATAGATCGGCCAATATCAGGAGACTGCGGAATGTTTCCGCCTGCGTCTAGCAGATGAACGCCGATATTTCCGCCTATGATATAGTTCCCAACAACTGTGGGGGAGTAATCTTGGTTTGCATTTGGAGCACTTTTGTATACCTCAACAGCTGTTTCTCCGATTGGCGCGTAAACCCCGTTTGCAGAGAAATCTACATTTCCTGAAATCTGTACAGACACATTCTTCAGCGTATTCCCTGTAACAGCAGAAGCATTGATATCATCAGAGGTCCCATTGTCCCCAATAATATACAGTGTTCCATTGTACATGTGGTTTGCGGAAAACAGGCCATAGTTTGTGATCGTAGCATCAAGGCCAGAAAAGGAGTTTCCAGACAATACGCCCCCGTCTCTTGCGCGTATTTCCCAGCCACCCTTTAGGCATCGAACAGTGTTTCCAACAAATACAACGTTGTTGCTATTCTCCAAATCGATATTGACGAGTAGGTTCCTGGAAGAGGGACCACCGTCGGCTCCCACCTGAAAATTATTTTGATATATGATGCAATTGCCCTGATTTGTCTTTGCAGTCGGCATTATATAGAGTGCGTTCCAATTGTTAGGAATGTCCAGTCCGTCTTCAATCTTGAACGTATTGCCAACACACCAAAAATCGCTTTCGTTACCAGCATTGTGGAAAAATGACAGGCTGGTATCGATCAGGCTGCAATTCTGGATAGTCAAACCGAGATTGATCGCCGAGATCAATGCCGGCTGATGCTCTTCTACAGGCATGAATGTGATGCAGCGAAGTAGGATGAGCCTTTTGGTCAAATAACCTGACGCAGACAGCTGGGACATTTTTATGATGGTCGATCCTGGATTACCGGTCAGTGTTATATTGGTTTTTTCATCGCTAAATCTCAGATCTTCAGAACACGTATACTCTCCACTGAGGAGGACGATTTCTCCGCCACTACGAGGCAGCGCATCAATCGCCGCCTGAATCTCCACCTGATCGTCGGTTCCGTCGCAGAGGTAGTCGCAGTCCGCAGCGGTCCAGCCCGCAGTGGAAGTGCCCACCACGAAGCGGCAGGTCCGTTTGCCGGAGACCGTGTCGAAGGCCTCGTTAACGCTGTTGACGCCCCGCTGGGCCCGGTTGACCATCTCCATGAGGTAGTTGTAGCCGTGCTGATGGGTAAGGCCCGCCTCCTCGCCGGTGGGGGCCACGATCTGCTCCGCCTGCCAATTCTCCGGCAGATCGGCGGGCAGGGGCTCTTTGATCGGACGCTCTGCCATGTCATGTTCCCTCCTTTACTGTAAAGCTGTGCCGGATGGAGGTGCGCTCCTCCAAAAGCGGCACATGGACCGCACTGCTGGTCAGGACGTTCCCGTCCTTGTCCAGCAGCTCCGCGAGCTCCACCTCTGCCGCCTGGTCCCGGGCGACGGTGTAGGTCACACTGCCCACGTTCCCGGTGGTGGACCGGGAGAGGGCGGTGATGAGGAGCGTCCCGTTGACCCGGGCGGCGGCGATGTCCCCCGCCACCAGCTCCGCCGTCTGGCGGAGCAGTTCGGGACGGATGCTGGGTGTGTCCGGCATTTTCAGTACCTCCAATTCCTCGACTGTGACAAAGGGCTTCTGCCCCAGGGCCCAGCGGCCCAGGATGTAGTTGTAGGTCATGCGCACCCGGGCCGCCTTCTCCCCCAGCAGGAGCCCCTTCCGGACCCGGGGCCGGGGCACGTAGACGATGTGGCAGGGCTTGACGATGCCCAGCAGGGCGGAGACCTCTCCGTAGCGGAGGGGATCCCCCACATCCGCCTCGATATAGAGGGTAAAGTTGGGGTAGTCCACCTCTACGTCGTACTTCCCCGGGCCGAAGATGAGGTCCAGCCGCTCCCGGAGGAAAATCAGCGTGAAGGGGGGCCGCAGGGAGAGCCGGTTCAGCACCCGCAGGCGGCGGAAATCGATGTCCTCCCCCGGAGAGGGAAGAATCCGTAAAATAGCCTCCCACTGGGCGGTGGTCCCCTCATCCATCGTCTGGACAAAGAGGTTCTGGTGGATGCGGTCCATGGCCTCCGCCATAAGGCGGAGCTCCTCCCCCTCACTGCGGCAGAGGTATTGGAAATCCAGGATGCGACGGAACCAGTGTGGGTAGTATTTGCAGATGTTTGTCTCAGGCACGAAGCTCCACCTCCCCCAGGACGGGGACCTGCTGAAGCTCCCCGGTCTCGCTGAGGGCCAGGTCCTCCGCCTTCCTGTTGAGCGTCAGGTCCGTGACGTTGATGACCCCCCGGACGGAGAGCATGGCCGCCGTCACCCGGGCGGCGTAGACCCAGGAGGCGTAGTTGGTCCGGCCGGAGGTCTCCGGGGTGTCCCAGTCCTGCCGGATGGAGAGGAGATAGGCCTCCACCGCCTCCACCAGCAGGGGCCGGAGCTGGTCCAGGGTGTACCCCCCGCCCACGGAGAGTGCGGCGGAGACATCCACCGTCACCGCCTCCGGAGCCGTGACGGTGACAGTGGCCCCGATGGGGGCGGTTCCGTAGCCCAGGCCCTGGTCCGGGGGCGGATCGACCGTGTTCTGGACCGTCTCCACCAGCTCCGCTGAGGCGGGCATCCAGTCCGCCCCCAGGACGCTCAGCTTCACCGTACCGCCGCCCTGCCAATGGGGGTAGACCTGCAAGCCGCCCACGCCGTCGATGGCGAGGACCACCCGCTTGTAGTCCGCCACGTTGCCGCCAAAGGGCTGTTCGGTGAGGGCGTCGATGGCCCGCCTGCGCAGGCTCTCGTCGTCCTCCTCGTCGTCTCCGGCCACCAGGATGTCCGTCAGCTGGGCGGAGGTCAGGCCCTGGATGTAGGTGATGGGCAGAATGGGGCCCGTGTAGCGGTGGCCGATGGTGCCCGGCGTCTCGCAGAGCATCCGGTACTGCCCGGGGCCCACGCGCTCCACGGCCTCGAAGTTGACGCTCTCCGCGCCGTCGATAGTGGAGAACCGGGAGCCCAGAGGGACGTCCACGTTGAACACCCCCAGCCGCACCGCCGCCGACGCCGGATACCGCCGCACGTTGGCGAGGACCGCCAGATAGTCCAGGTCCTGCCCCACGGCTGTTTGCAGGTACGCCCCCCGCTGGACCTGATCCAGCTCCAGGTAGAACTCCTCCAGAGCGTAGGCCCCTGCGCCGATGGCGGTCTGGATCAGGGAGCCCTCCCGCTTGTCCAGGCTGTCCGGCACCCGGTCCAGCTGGGCGCGGAGGAGGTTGCGGTAGGTTTTGGATGTAAAATCAATCATCTGAGCGGCACCTCCAGTCCAGAAGCTACGTCCCCGAACACTGTCAGCACCGTGAAGCGCACGGAGAGGCTGACGCCGGAGAAGCTCCATGTGAAATCCTTTATTCCCAGGATGCGGCTGTCCGGGAGGAACGCGTCCTCCAGGCGGCGCTGGAGCTCTGAGGCGGCGTAGCCCGGCTCCGTGCCCAGGAGGCCGTCGTAGTCGGTGCCGAAGTTGGGGGTGTAGATCTGCCACTTGAACCGCTCCACGTTGACGATGATCTCTACCGCCTGCCGGATGGCCTCCCAGCCGTCCCCCCGGCCACGGATGCGGCGGGTGACGGGGTCGGCGATCCAGGTCAGGGTGGGCTGGTCCTGGAAGACGACGCCCCCTCTCAGGTCGATATCAGATCGTGGCAGCACGCTGAGCCCCCCTTTCAAAGATGCGGGAGAGGATGATGGCCTGCTGTCCCCGGCAGACCCGGAGCAGAAGCACCTTGTCCCCCTCCTCCAGCGCCCGGTTGAGAAGGATGAAGCCGTCTCTCACCGGGAGCTTTTTTCCGTCCTCGTAGCAGATGATCTCGCCCTCCAGGAGGCGCTTGTCGGAATCAAAGACGTCCTGCTCCAGGCCGTCCTCTGTCTCCAGAGCGCCCTCCAGGGCGGGACCCGTGTCCCCCTCCTCCCCGCTGTGGGAGTGGCCCAGGTCCGGCAGGGCATGGCTGTGGCGAAAGCCGGAGGTGGTGTGGAAGTGCTCCAGGACCGGAATCTTCTTCTCGATCACCGGCTCTGTCAGCCACAGCACCTCCTCCGGCAGGGCGTCCATGTCCTCCCGGACCTTGACCTTCAGCGGCTTTGCGCTCACCACCGTGCCCACGGCCAGGTCCGAAAGGCCGTAGGAGCGCATAGAATCCTCTATCATCGCGTGGAGGATGTCGGCGATCTCCATGTCACTCTCCTAACTCCTGGACATCGAAGTCCATGGTGTGCAGGTCGTTCTGAAAGGTGTGGCTCACCCGCTCCAGCAGGCACAGCCGGTGGAGGGAGATGTCCCCCAGCTTGGGGATGTCCAGCATGAGCATCTGCCCCGCCCGGAGGCCCACCAGCCCCAGGGCCTGGACCTTCAGGGTCCGAAAGCGCCGGTTGTGGTACTCCAGCATGGACCGGGCCATGGACTCCACCTGGGCGTCGTTGAGGGCGGTGTCCACGCTCTGGTAGAGCTGGAGGAGCCCCCAGCGGCTGATATTGCCGCTGTCTGTCACCTGGAACACATCCGCCCGCCCGGTCTCCTCATTGGGCCGGGCAAGCTTGATGGAGTTGTAGGTCTCGTGGTCGATGTCCGTCTTGTAGGAGTAGTTGGTCAGCAGGGACTTCTCCCCCACCACGCCGGCGGCGATCATGCTCCCCGCCTCCCGGAGGGAGAGGGCGCCGCCGTCGTCGAAGAACGTGTAGAGCTTCCCGGTGGCGAGGAGGGTCTTTTGCAGGGCAGTGGAGATGATGTCCAGACAGCTCTTCTCCTCCATGATGAGGGAGGGAATGGGCCACCCGGTGTCCTCCAGGTCCCCCACGGTGAGCTGGAGGTCCTGGGCGATCTCCCGGATGATCTCCCCGGCGGTGCGGCCTACAAAGCAGTAGCTCGCCTGCGCTTTTAGATAGCGGAGCTGGTCGTAGCAGATCACGTCAATGACCGCGTACCGGTCCCGGGTCTTGGTGAAGACCCAGCCCAGAAAGACCAGCTGTCCGTCCACAGAGAAGCGGACCGGGTCGCCCTCCACGAAGGAGATACCGGAGGCAATGATGTTGAACTTCAGCGTCCCCGGGGAGCCGGTGCGGTTGGTGGTGCAGGTCACTTGAGTGACCTGGGGTGCAACGTCCCAGGCTTTGCCGGTGCGCTTCTCCAGGATGATGAGCTCGTAGGTCATGCGCTCACCGCCTGCATCTGTGCCGCCTTGACCCACCCCTTCGCCGCCCCGCTCTCATCGGTGATATGATAGGGATAGGCCCGCTGGGGATCGTCTGTGACAATGCGGGAGATGACGCCCCGGAAGCCGGAGAGGCGGCCGTGGGGCTTGCCCCCGTAGCTGTCCCGGCAGCAGACTCCGCTGACTGCCACCGCCTGCCCTACAGTCAGTTGTCCCTGGGGGATCGGCCGGGTCTCCTCACTGGTGGCGGTGACGGGGCCGCCCGCCTCCGCCGCAGGGCGGAGCTCCACCGTCTTGGGGGAGTAGTCCCGGTACTCGCTCAGGGTGATTTTGTAGTAGAAATCCCCGGTCTCGCCGCCCCGCTCCTCGGTCTCGAAGCGGGTGACCAGGACGGGCAGATTGGTGTCAAAGAGGGCGGAGCCGTCCTCCAGGTACCGGTTCGCCACGAAGCGGCAGACCGCTTTATCGTCCATGGCGGACTGGAGGAAATCGATATAGAAGCTGGGCGGCTGGAAGCCCCCGCCGGTGACTACCGCCCCCAGATCCGCCCGGCCCGGCAGGAGGCCGGACCAGGAGGCGGTCTGCAATTTGGGCGTCCGGGGGATCATGATAGGTCCCACGCCCAGGACGTTGTAATTGCCGTTGTCGTTGTCCCGGTTGATGGTATAGCTCTCCGGGTTGACGGGGAGGCGCACTGTGGTGCCCTCCCGGGAGAGATAGAGGCCATATTTGTTCTCCACGGTACGCCTCCTTTTAGGTGTAGGACAGGTCTGTGTGGGCGGCGGACTGCTCGATGAGGATGTCCCGGATGGCGTCGGCGAGGGCCCGGCGGTCCAGGCTGCTGTCGCCGGAGTTCTGCCCGCTGATGTTGATGATGGGCGTCTGGGAGGTGAGGTTGACGTTGGTGACGTACCTCCGCTCCGCCTGGTCCACCAGGAGCTTCATGTCCTCCTCCGAGAGGGAGACGCTGTTGCGGATGGCCTTGGTATCCGCGCCGATGTCCTCCAGAGAACCGGTGATCCCGGCGTTGGAGAGAAGGGCGTCGTAGTCGAAGGGGGCGCCGCCCATGTTGGAGAGGAGGTCCTGAGCGTTGAAGCTGTCCAGAGCCTTCCCCAGCCCCGCCCCCGCATTGGACCAGCGGTCCATGGTGTCAACATAGCTGACCTTTTCCATGCGTTCCACCTTGACCTGGTTCTCCCCGAAGATGCCGGTAACAAAGTCGTTGACCCCGGCCTGGAAGCCCCGCACAGCGCCCGAGATATCGGAGCCCAGCAGTGCGTCGATGGCCCCGGCGGCGGTGCCGACCACGTCCATGATGAAGTTGAACAGACCCAAAAACAGGTTTGCGATAGCCGCCACGGGGTTGTCGAATACGTTGGCAAAGAATTCTGCAAAAGTTGCGATCAGGTTCCAGCCGTCCGCAATCAGGTTGCTCCCCAGGGCGAATAGCCACCCCGCCCCCGCGCCGATGTATGCGAAGACCTCCTCGCTGGTCATGCCCATGGCATACATGGCGGTGATGACCGCGCCGATGACGGCCACAAAGGCGAGCATCTGCCAATGTTCCAGGGCCCAGGCCCCCGCACGCGCCATAGAAGACGCCACAGAGATGGCCGTGAGGGCCAAGATTGCACCCCCGGCGAATTGGAGGATTGTGGAGACCAGTTCCCAATTCTCCCGCACCGCCTCCGCGCCGGTGCGCACCAGCCCGATGAGCCATGTGAGGGCGCTCCCGGCCATTCGGGCGGCGTAGACAATACCGTTGAGCGCCTCCTGCCCCAAGTCACTGTTGAGGAGTCCGCTGAGCTCCTCCAGGGCGGGGCGGAATGCGTTCAGCATCTCATTTTTTGCTAAAGTCCACGCCTGAGAGAAGGTCAGCGGCACCGCCTCAAAGGCGGCGTTGGTCTCCTCTGCGGCGGCGAAGAGGGCGGCTTTGACCACATTGGCCGTGACCTGCCCCTCGCTTGCGAGCTCCCGGAGCTCCCCGATGGTCACGCCCATATATTTGGCGATAGCCTGGGTGATGGTAGGGGCCTGCTCCAGGACGGAGTTGAGCTCCTCCCCCCGCAGGACGCCGGAGGCCATGGCCTGCGTCAGCTGGAGCATGGCGGCCTGAGCCCCCTGGGCGCTGGTGCCCGCAAGGGCGAACTGCTTGTTGATCTGCTCGGTGAAGGCCACCACCTCCGCCGTGGAGCCGAAGGCCTCCGGGGCGAGGGTGCCCAGCTTCGCCGCCATATCGGCGGTGTCCTGGTAGTCCCCCCGGGAGCGCTGGGCGGCGTGGAAGATCATGTCCTGGACCTCCGGCGTGGCCTGCGCACCGTCGTTCATCCGGTCCAGCCGGGCGGTGGTCTGGGTCCAGGTGTCGGTGAGGCTGAGGAGCTTCTGGGCGCTCTGGACGCTCACGTACGCCGCCGCAAGCCCCATGAGCTTTCTTGTCAGGCCGTCCGCCGCGCTGGAGCCGGAGCGCATAGCCCGGTTGAGCCGCTCCTGCTTCGACGCCGCGCTGCCGGAGGAACCGGCCATTTTCTCCGCAGCGGCGTTGCTGCGCTCCATGGCCTGGGCGGTGCGGCTCCCCGCCCCGGAGAGCTCCTCCAGGGCCGCGCCGCTCTCCGCCACGGCGGCGGTGAAGCTGTCCTGGGTATCGGATGCCGCCCGCATGTTAGCGGCGATCTGCCGCCCCAGGTCCAGGTAGGAGGCGAACACGGCGGAGAACCGGTCCTCCAGCACGAAGGTCTCCCGAATGACTGCCATAGACGCTCACCTCCCCTTTGCCGCCTCGCGGGCGCGGATTTCCTTCAGCGCGAACTGGGTCAGAAGGACCCGCTCCCGGCAGGGCAGGTCCGCCACCTGCCGGGGGCGCCACCCGTGGTTGGCGAACATGTAGTAGGCCAAAAGGGTGTCCGGGTCGCCCCCGGCGATCAGTTTTTTGCGTCGTCCTCCATGTCCCCGGCGCCGAAGCCGGAGAGGGCCGCGATCTCCTTTTGCAGGCGCGCGAACTCCCCCGCAAGGAGCATCTTCCCCGGCACCTCCAGGGGGTCCATGGTGCCGTAGGCCTTGCAGAGGGCCTCGCTGGTGAAGTCCGGCTCCACCGTGGCGGCCACCACCAGGCGGCGGCCATAGACAGTGGCGTCCAGCTTCTCCACGGACTGCCCGTCCACCTTGACCCGGCGCATGGAGCGCCTGGTGAGGCTGTCGTTTTCCTCCTGGGTCAGGGGCCTGATCTTGAAGGGGACGGGCCTTCCGTCCTCGCCGGGAAAGCGCCTGGAGATCACCACCTCCACAGGCTCTGTGCTCTGTACGGGGTTCAAGAATGCGCTCAGATTGTTCATAGGTTCCTCCTGTCAGGTGCCCAACTGTGCGGGCTGGTCGTTGAAGCGGCTGAGGATCTCGAAGTCCTCGTAGGTGAAGGAAAAGTCGAAGGTCAGCATATCCGAATCCGCGTCCAGGACGGAGAGGGGTACCGTGCCGCTGAGCTTGCAGTTGTAGTAGGCGATGGTCTGCACGCCCACGCTGGTCGCCTTGTCGTCGTTGGTGGTCTGGAGTGTGAAATAGGGCATCACGCCGTCCCGGACGTACTGGGCCAGGATATCCGCGAAAACAGGCGTGCCGTAGTACACGGTCCCGGTGCCGGTCTGCTTGACGCCGCCGGGCTTGTTCTGGATGCGCTTGGTGCCGATGACCTTCATATCCGTGCCCTGGATCTCCGCCTGGGTCTGGACCTTCTTCGCGCCGAAGAGCTCCTTCACCTGCCCGTTGATGGTGAGAAACGCTTTCCCCGCCGCGCCGTGGAGAGTATCACGCTCTAATAGAAAACTCATGTCGTCTCTCCTCCTTTACATCACCGTGATGGTCATATAGATTTTCTCGACGGAATCCGCCAGCCAGAGGGCCAAGTTAATGACCACGCTGTCGCTGGAGTTGCCCATAAGGACCTCCACGTCCTCCCCCACGGGCCGCTGGCGGAGTGCGCCGTGCGAGTACATCTCCAGCAGATACCGCAGGATCGCCGCCTGGAGCAGCCCCCGGCCTGTCTCGTCGTTGTTCACCTTGCCCAGGAAGTTCAGGGAGAACTCCCGGTAAATATCGTTGGCGAGGGTGTTGCAGACCCGCATGGTGCGGTTCTTGCGGAACGCCTCGCCGATATCCGGCGTGAAGGAGGTCAGGGTGTTGATGTCCGTCTCAATGCGCACCCGCCCAAACTCCTCCGCCAGCACCAGGTCGCCGGAGAGGATGGCCTCCTCAATCTGACTTCCAGTGAGCCTGGGGGACACGTCCACCGCGCCGGGGTAGCGGGCGTAGGAGAGCGCCTCATGGTACTGGGCCCCGGCCTCGGCTCCGGCCACCCACCAGACCGCCTCCTGGGGCGTGAGGACTGTGCCGTCGTCCAGAACCGCACCGCTGACGCAGTTGATGACAAAGCGGCTGTCCGCGTTCTTCGCCCCGGTGACGGCCAGCTGTGCATAGCGCCCGTCCTGGGAGGAGATGCGCCTGACGAAGGAGATCATGGCCTCCCGCACGGGGGCGGAGTCGCCGTCGTAGACCACCACGTCGAAGCTGTAGGGCTCCAGGGCCTCCAGGAAGGCGGCGTAGGCGCTGTCGCTGACTGTGCCGTCCGTGCCGCCGGTGAGGGTGACGCCCGCCATGGCGGCGAGGGTCCCGGTTCCGGAGAACGCCACCCAGGCGTTGGGAACCAGCTCCGCCGCCGTTTTGACTGTCTGACCGTCCACCTGGACGCCGTCCACGTAGGTGGAGACCGTGAAGATCCCCGGCTGGTCCACGTCTTCACTGACGGCGAGGGAGATGTCGTTCCCCCGGATGCCGGGGTACAGGGCCGTCACCGTGACGCCGCCCTCACCCAGAGTGGCGGACGCCGCAGCAGCCCCCGCCGCCTCGGGGCGGTAGAGGAGGACCTTGGTGGGCCCGCCGGTGACGTCCGTGCCCTTGAATGCCTCCCGGAGGAAGCGGCACTCTGGCGCGGTGATGTCATACCCGGTGTAGGGCGTCAGCTTCTCCCCTGAGCCGATGGTCATGAGCTTCCCCACCGGCCCCCAGGAGAGGGCCTTACACGCCGCCAAGGTCCCGCGGGAACCGGGCGTGAGGCCGGCGCTGCCGCGGCTGGTGAAGTTGATGTAGATGCCGGGACGGACCTTGTTCTGGGCCGTCCAGTTGCCGCCCGCCATTACGCGTCACCTCGCTTGTGGAAGAATTTGTCGAGAATCTGCTTCGCCTCCCGGATGGAGTAGGCGCTCTTGGGCAGGAGCGCCCGGGCGAAGTCTCTCTGATAGCCCGCAAAGGCCTTGCTCCTCAGCAGGGCCTCGGTGGGGTAGGTTTTTTCCGTCTCTTTCATGGGTCAACCTCCATGTTCAGCTCCTGGATGGAGCGCATGAGCGCCGCGTCCTCCGCCGCCGTCAGGCGCAGGCGCAGCTGGAATTTATAGTGGAGCGCACTGTCCGTGATCTCCCAGCTCCGGTCATAGGTCCGCAGAAGGACCGGCTCCTCCCCGGTGGCGCTCCGGTAGGGGAACACCTCCAGGCGCAGGTCCAGCACGTCCGCCGCCTCTTGCAGGCGGCTGTCCGCGCCCAGGCGGTTGAACTGCTCCAGGTACACCAGGTCCAGGCCCAGCTTCCGCAGGAGGCGGCCCCCGGTCTGCGGGGAGATGGAGGCGTGGGTCTGCCGGAGGAAGAGCATGGGCGGTTTTGCCCCCTGCTGGGCGGGGTCGGCGAAGAACCGCACCCCGGGCAGGTCCGGCGCGAGGCAGTCCGCCAGGGACCGGGAGAGGGCGGGGAAGGTGAAGTTCACCGGAACACCTCCCCCGGGAGCTTCCTCAGCTCCGCTTCGGCTACCTCCCGGAACTTCTCCACCGCCTTCTCCTTCATGTACAGGCCAGGGACGTAGCTGGTCTTTGTGCCCACCATCATGCCGCCGGGACGGCCCGGGTCCCGGGAGAGGAGGCCGTCCCCGTCCACGTACAGTCCGGGAACGAAATGCTTATCCAGCCGGTGGCCGTCGTTGACGTAGCTCGCATACTCCTGGTTGTTGGCAAGAGCGGTCATGTAACTGCTCCCGGCACGGACGGGAACCGTCTGACTGTCCGTCTCCCAGTGCTGGGCCATCGCGCCGGTGATCATATGGACGCCCCGGAGCTCTCCTTCTTCAAAAGTGTTGGGCGGGGTGTGATTCTGTGCTTCCTCCACCGCGCGGAGGGCCGCGCCCTCCGCAATGGCGGAAAACCGGGCGCTAAGCGCCGCCTGACGCCTGGTCAGCTCCTCCATCCGCTTCTGGAGGGCATCCCCCATTGCCATCTTCCTCCGCCTCCTTCTCTGCGTCCAGGTATTCCTTCTCCAGCAGGGCGATCTCCTGGTGGGCCAAGCCCGGGATGACCGCCCCGAAGGGCTCGTAGTAGTATACCGGCTCCCCGGCAAAGGCCCGGACGGTCTGCCGGGACTGCCCCAGCGCCGCCCCGCGGCGGATCAGGAGCTCGTCTCCGGCCCTTACGTCCGCCTCGTTGGCGCAGGAGACCTTGTCCTCCCCCTCGCTGTAGGCGGCGGTGGACTGCATCCTGGGTCCGTGGGCCCCGGGGCGGTAGATGCGGCAGGGGATGCCCTCCGCCACGGTCTCCCGCCGCTGGACCGTCAGTGCGCCCTCCTGAGCGGAGCGCACCCGCCGGACCTCCATGCGGTCGGTATACCAGTCCTGAAAATTCATAGCACGTAGGTCCCTCCCATCCCGGCCAACCGGGCCCGGCTTGCAAGAATCTGCCCATACTGGGTGGCGTTGAGGTCCCCCCAGTCCGCCGTGGCCCGGGTGAGTGCGCCGGTGTCGTAGCTGACGGAGCTGTCGCCCAAGGTGGCCGACTTCACCACCCCCACCAGGGAGCCGGTGGCGGCGGCCTGGGCAGGAGTGGCGGAGCTCTCCGCATAGGTCCGCAGGTACAGCGCCGCCTGGTGGGCCACATACAGCCCACAGCAGTACCGCCAACCGTCCAGGAAGCGGTCCGGGGTCACGGCGGCGCTGGCCTGCCGGAGGAACTCCTCCAGCATCACCGGGGGGACGTGGCAGATGGGGGGCTCAGTTTCCACAGGCGGCTCGAAAAATTGTGGAAAATCCTCCCGGAACATCTCTGCCGTATAGCTCCCCCGGCCCTCACTGATGTTCGCCGCCGCGGCCCGGATGCCCTGAAACTGGGGCTTCATTCCGCCTCGCCGGGGTCCCCGGCGGCGTCCTCCTGGGGCGGGTCCTCCGGAGGCGCGGCGGGCTTTTTGGGTCCCCTGCCCTTCCCGGCGAGGGGCTTCCCGGCAGAGACGATGACTTTGCCGTCCGACACAAGGGCCTGGAAGTAGGCGGACTTCTCCGCCCAGTCCGGGACGGGCCCCATGTAGTCCCGGGGCATCTGGAATTTCTCCCCGTTGGGGCCGGGGAGAAGAATGTTTCTCTTGGATACCACGATCATGTCCGGTCCCTCCTTAAATGCCGTCGTAGTAGGCGATGGTCTGGGGATAGAAGACCTCCACCTCCGAGAGGTTCGCCATGTAGGCGGTGTCGTAGCAGGTCTCCGCCGCGTTGGGGGTGCTCATCACCCGGCTGAGGGGCACCAGCTCCTCCACGCTGACGAAGCGCTCCCGGTTGCAGTAGACCGCCATGCGGTCCGTACCGCCGGTGCCCGCGCCCTTGCACCAGCGGGTGGCGCCGATGTAGAGGGAGCCGCCGTTCTTCACTGCCGCGTTGTTGCGCAGGAGGAAGTCCAGGATCGTCTCCGAGGCCAGGTCCGTCACCTTCCGGGTGAGGATGTCCGTGTATTGCTCGTAGGGCAGGAGGATGTGGTTCGGCAGGGCGCTCTCATCGTACTCCGCCGCCGCCCAGTTGGCGACGAGGGCCGCGTTCACGTCCGCGAGGATCTGGTCCGGCGTCTTGTCCTTCCACCTGGTGGAGGGCGATGCCGCGCCGTTTCCGGCGACGGTGGTCTCCAGGGCGCCGGGACAGTTGAGGAGGCCCGTGGTACCATAGGCGGGCAGGCCCAGATAGACGTTCTGGTCCATGTGCTTGTCGTAGGTCATGCGCACGCCGTCGGTGAGAAGGCTGTCCAGGGAGCGGCCGGTGTAGTTGGCCTTCTGCATATCCACGAACATCACCTTCAGGGCCAGCTGGAAGACGTGGGCCTTGTAGAGGCCGGTGGTCACGTTGGCGTTGACCACGGGGATGCCGTTGGCCCCGCCGGAGCCCACCGGGGAATCTCCGCTCCCGCCGGTGACGCCGTAGCCCACGGCCTGAGCGGAGATGGCATCCACCCAGCCGCCGCCCACGCTGACACTGATGTCCCTGGGATAGGTAAAGCTGGTGAGGGGGGTGCGGATGAGAGGGTCCCGCTTCTCCAGCTCCGAGCGGAGGAACGCCCCGCCGCTGGCGATGGCGGCCTCGTCCAGGGTCAGCACCCCGCCCCGTGCCGCGCCGCCGGTGCGCACACCGCCCACGACGCCGCCGTCAAAGGTGCCCATGTTCTGATAGTTCATCGTCTCTTCCTCCTTACGCGTTCTGCATGGTCAGGATGCGGAGTTCCGCCACCTTCCCGGCGTCCGCCGGGCCCGCCCACTGGCAGTTGGTGAGCTGGACGGTGTTGGCCCCGTCCGCCTCCGCCTCGAAGCCGCCCACAGCGGCGGCAGGGAAGCTCTCGTTGGCCGCGGTGCGGACATACACCGCGCCGCCCAGCTTGGGGGTGCCCTTCTGGCAGATGACGTTGACCGCCCCCCGCTGGAAGACAGGCACCGCCTCCTTCGCCGCGTACCGGCCCGTGTTCTGGTCCAGGTAGTCCAGGGCGCTCTTCACCTCCCGGGCGGCGACGCCCGCGAAGGCATCCGCCGTGCCGCCCGCGCCCAGGGGCACCACGGCCCCCGCGGCGTCGTACTGCACCGCCGCGCCGAAAACAATCTCCGCGCCTGCGGGGCGGGTGGTGACGATCATATCCGGCTGGCGGGCGTAGCTCCCGGCGTAGCCGTGGGGCATGGCCCCGCCGATGGTCTGAGGATGCAGTCCCATATCAGTTGTCCTCCTTCTTTTTGTGGGGGTTGCGGGCGTCATATGCCGCCTTCTGCTTTGCGCAGAGCTGGTCGAAGCCGGTCTGTCCGGCGGCGTCAGCGGCCTGCCGGGCGCTCTCCCGGGACGCCCGGGCGATGGCCTCCAGGGTGCCGGGGCTCTGCACCGCCTCCAGCAGGGCGTCCGCCACCCGGGTGCGCTGGGCGCTGTCCGCGATGGCCGCCACCGCCGGGCGTACGTGCTTCAGGATGGCCATGGCCGCGTCCCGGGCCTCGCCGGTGAGGGGCGTGCCCGCTTTCTCCTCCGGCTCATCCGGTTCCTCCGGATCGGCCTCCTTTTCCTCCTCCAGGAGCTTGTCCAGGGCCTCCACGCCGGAGGGCTCCTCCGGCTTGCTGTCCCGGGCCTCCAGGAGGCTGATGAGTTTGTCCAGCCTCCCCTCCAGAGCGCTGGGGGCGGCGTCCGCCGCGGGGGTCTCGACTGCGGGTCCCGCCTCCGGCGCAGGGGCAGTATCCCCGGCGGGTTCGGCGTCCAGCGCGGTCAGGGCGGTGTCCACAAGGGAGTGGACCTCCGCCTCGTCCTGGGCCTCCTTCGCCGCCAAGCCAAAGGCGGTGAGGATGGCCTTTGCGAATCTGCTCATAGTGTTTCTTCCTTTCTCCGCCTCCCCGGCGGCCTGATCTTGTATCGCCACCTCGCGGCCCGCCCGCCCTCTGGGCACGACGGCCACGTGATTGCCCCGGATGTGCTCCTGCCGGTACCCGGCCCCGTCTGGGACGTAGCGGCAGAGGTAGCCGCAGGAGACCTCCCGCTTCACGCCGTTTCGGATGTCGCTGGCCAGGAGGGCGTCGTTGATGTAGAGGTCCGCCACCAGGTACGCCCCCTCCCGCCGGACGTTCTGGACGTGGCCCCGGGCGTAGGCGGAGAAGTTCTCCGGCACCACGCTCTCCGGCGGGTGGCCGTCCGTCACCGGCTTGCCCTCGAAGGAGGCCATGGCGGCGGTGTCGAATACCTCCTCCTCGGACCGGGACACTGGGACCAGGCGCTCAGCGCCCTCCCGGAGCCCCAGCTCCCCGGCGAGATACTCCATGGTCCCCGTCCGGGCGATGGGCACGTTCCGGCAGATGAGGAAGCCCTCGTCCGTCTCCAGCTGGTTTGGGCTCAGTTTTGTGCCGTAGTAGGACAGCATGCTCTCACCTCGCAAAAGTAATTGGAGCCGACAGGATTACTCCTATCAGCTCCAATTGCTCTTACCTGACGCCAATCCGTCAGGCGCTGTATTTGATTGACCGCTTGATTTCCAGGACGATATACCCGTCGCCCTTCCTCCGGATTTCTGCGTCGTTGCCACGGCGGAGGATGGATTCGATTGCCGCGATGACTTGGTCAGTCATGATATTACCTCAATATGGCGAATTTCACGCGTAAACAGTTCTATCCGGTTTACAACAATACTTTCTGGTTCCGGCTCATTATCCGCAGCAGAAATATAGGCAAACAACTCGCCTGTAAAGAGTTCGCCGTCCGTCATTTCTACACGCACCTGTCTTCCGGCGTTTTCGTTATAAAAACTGGCGTAATTCATGACTTTTTCTCCTTGCTTGTTGGCACAATGTGTGTACCTTTCTTTCCGTAATGGATCGTAAACCTTCCGGTTTCAGTTTCTGCGCCTGTCTGCATATCAACAGCAACACCTATCGGTTCCGCCAGAGAGATTACTTCCTTATTTGCCCAATCACCTTGGCGTGTAAAAATCGGTTCTCCTGTTCCATGATATTTGTCAACAAGGCCCTGTGCTGTATCCAAATCACCGTATAGATAACTTTTTCCGGAAATATAATGCCCAGATTCCTTGATATGCTTGTTCTGGTGCCCTTTGTTGATCTTTTTGGTAATCTGGTCCGATCGTATCAACGATCTGACAGCATCTTCCTTTTCTTGATTATACACGGAAGAATTCACTTTTTCAAGTTTAGCCTTTTCAATTTCTGCATTTCTTTCCCGGTAACCGGATTTCCACTGCAAATACTTCCCATCCCCGCGCCGCTTCCCGGTCTCGGGGTCCGTGACGGCGTACTTGTGCCGCCGGAAGGTCTCGAAGGTCTTCGGCGCGGCCTCCCCCAGGGTCTCCCGGTACCGCTCCCACTGCCGGTAGTCCCGGAGATAGCGGGCGCGGTTTCGCTCCTTCTGGCGGTACGCCGCGATCTGCGCCTCGCTCCTGGGGTCCCGGCTGGGAGGGTTCTTCCGGAAACTGGAGAAGTCCTTGATCTTCTGGACCTCCTCCGCGCTCCTGCCCATGGGCGTCCAGCGCCGGAGCTGGTGGAGGCAGTTGGGGTGGATGTTCAGCCAGGAGTTTTCCAGTGTGTTGGGCCCCGCCGGGTCCATCTTCCCGAACGCCGCCGCGAGGGGCGGAAAGTCCGGGTCCGTGCCGCTCTTGGAGTACACCCGGCCCTCCAGAGGGGCGCAGAGGGGACAGGTGGTGCCGTGGGCGCTGATCTGGTAGAGGTCGTGGTCCGGGTCTGCGGTCAGCACGGCCATGATCTCCGCCTGACGGCTGGTGGTGCGTAATACCATACTCCCGTAGGTGTGGAGGCTCCAGCGCCGCCCCGCCCTGTCCACGAAGGCCGTCACGCCCTCCCGGCGCAGGGCCTCCACAAACCCCGGCAGAGCCCGGTACGCCCCCCGGCCCGCCGCCGCCATGCGGGCGGTCTGCTCCAGGCCGGTGCGGCGGAAGACGTCCGTCTCCGCCCGGCCCAGGAGGGCGTCCGCAAGGGCGGCGGCGGCAAAGGCGTCCGCCTCCGTGATCTGCCCCATGAGGTTCATGGTCAGACGGGCGGCGATGTCCACCTGCTCCCCGGTGAGGGACCGGGCGTTCTGATAGGCCCTCAGGTGCTTTTCCGGCGTCTCGGGCTCCTCCAGAGGCTTCCGGGCCTCGGGGTGCGTGACGTAGAACTGGGTCTCGATCATCCGGGGCACGTAGGTCCAGCAGTCCGTTTCCAGCTTCCGCAGGATGGCCTGGACCCGCTCCAGCGCGGCCTCCGCGTGGTAGTCCGCCAGGCCCAGGGAGCGCAGACGGCCAATTTCATTGATGATGTCAGTCTCCGCCTGCAAAAAGAGCTCAATGAGCCGTTGGAGCTCCCGCTCAGCCGGTCCGCGTGTCAGGCGGGGCATTTAGTCCTCCAGTTCGTCGTCGTCTACGATCTCGATAATCTGTTCCGGCGCAATGGTATCGATGTAATTAGAGGTATCGTACACAGTCGCTTCAGGATGGGAGCGCAGATACTCCTCCACATCCTCTACCAGTTCAAATTCCTCTGCCATGGAAATAATACCGAGTAGAGTGTCGCGGCCCATCTTGTCAGTGCATTCGGCGTCAAATCTTTGATGCACCAAGTCCCGAAAAGACGTAATTTTCATTTTCAAGTGTCTCCTCATTCTTTACTTAAGTCGGGTTCGCACATAGAAATTGTAATCTCCTGGTCCATTAACCGTGAATTTGTAGTGATACTTTCCATAACAGTAAGAGTACGATTCCCCCGCCTTCAACTTCGGATGGTCCGTCAAAATCCCGCTGCTCACACGGGCGGCTTCCTTTTTGCCCATCCGCTGCGAGCTGATTTTACCACGCTTTTTCGTTCCTGTCGAGCCCCCGCCTCCGCTGAGCTTCCCATAGGTGAACCGCCCATGTTTATCCCGGGGCTGTCCCTTGTAGTCCAAGGTCAGGGCGTCCTCTGTCTCCAGGCCGAACCCCAGACCCGCGAGGGGGTCCCGCAGGGCCGTCACGTCCTGATAGCTCTTCCCCCGCAGGGCGGCGATCTCCCTGCCGGTGATGCTGTCGAAGAGCCCCGTCTCGCCGGAGAGCTTTTTAAGCTCCCGGGCCGCCGTGTCCGCCTGCACCAGCCCCGCCTGGAAGACCGCGATCACCGTCTCCGCCTTGTCCTTCGCGATCTCCGCCACCTCCCGGGCCGTAGGGGTCCAGAGGGGCGGGAAGGTCAGGTCGATATCCTCCGGCACCGTCCCCAGGGCCGACATGCACAGCACCGGCAAAAGCCGCCGCAGGACCGGTGCTAAAACGCTCTGCCGCAGAGTGTCCACATAGTCGTAGTAGTTGCGAAGGTCGCTCTCCCCGGTGGCGTTCATCCCCGCCGGGGCGCGGCCGAAGAGCTTGGTCATGGGGATGCGGCTCGCCCCCGAGAGGCTCAGGCACATGCTCTCGTGGACGTCGGAGAGGCCGGTGAAGGTGTACTGGGTGTTCTTCACCTGGTCGCCCTTGTTCACCAGCTGATAGCCGAAGTTGGAGCGCAGGACGCTCTGGGCCTGCATCACATTCCAGAAGCGCCGCTGCGCCTCCCCGGAGGCCAGGGAGAAGAGCTGGTCTAAGTTCTGGACCTCCATGGTGTCGATGTTGGCCCGGAAGGTCAGCGCCGCCATGTTGGCGGTGGTGTTGTCGTACTGGACCACCTCCCGGTACAGGCTCTCCACCTCCGAGGCCCCCCACCCCTGCTCCGTCACCCGCTCCAGGTACGGGAGCTCCCGGCCCGTGAAGCGGATGACCCGGCTGTGGTGGACCCGGGCGGCGGTGCGTCCGTCGGGGAAGCGGACGGTGTAATATTCCGGCTCCGGCCTGCCCTGGAGGAACACCTCCCCCGCCTCCGGCGCAATGCCGCACCAGCGGTCCAGGATGTAGAGGCCCTGGAAGGCCCCGGGCAGGACGCTCTCCAGGTCCAGGGGGCGGTCCAGCAGGGCCTCCTGCCCCCTGACCCAGAGGATGCCCGCCGCCCCGCCGTAGAGACGGCCCCAGCGCAGGCCCTCGTTGACGCTCATCCGCAGTCCCGTGCGCCGCTGGGCGGCCTCCAGGGCGGTCAGCTGGTCCGGGGAGAGGGCCCCCGCCGGGGTGAACCACTCCTTGGTCATGTCGTCCGGAATGATACCCACCACGTTCTGCACCACCCAGTTGTCCCGGTAGAGGCTGTTCATCAGGGCGTAGTTCCCTGTCAGCCGGGCGGAGGGGTACTCCGTGGCCTCCAGAGGGGACTGAGAACCGTACCCCAGGCGGAAGAGGGGGTTCGCAAACGCGTCGTGTACGGCGGTGAGCCCGGAGGGCGGGGTATTCGGTTTCGATTTCCGGCGTCTGGACAAGCGATCACTCCTCCCCATAGCGCCACTTGGGCACGCAGGTATTGACGTAGTAGCGCAGGGCGTCGGGGCCGTGGTCCAGGGCCTTCACCGGGCGCTCCACCCCCAGCGCCGCCGCCTTGCTGTCCCAGACGTAGCTGCCCAGCTCCCCCAGGAGCCCCGCGCACCGCTCCCGGTGGATGCGGATGGTCCGCCGCCCCAGGAGGGAGCTGACCCGCCGGATGCCGTCGGGGACGTCGTTGTCCCCTTGCAGGGTGTAGACCCCCCGGCGCTGGAGCTCAGCAATGAAGCTCGCCGCCGACGGGTCCACCACCGCCGGGCAGAAGTGCTGGGGGTCCGGCCCCATGAAGTCCAGGAAGTCGTCCGCATACTCCCCGTCCGTCTTCTGCCGGAGCTCCTTCCGGCTGTCCCAGCGGTACTCCCGGTCTACCCAGACCGTCTCTCCATCGTCGTAAATATCCAGGAGCACGAAGGGATTGGCGGTGCCGTAGTCGCAGGCGACCGTCCGGCTGGAGACGTACTTCAGGCCCTTGGGGCGGTCCGTATCGCCGTAGGTGTTGGCCTCCGGGTCCAGCATGTCGTAGATGAGGCCGTCCCCGGCGGTCCACTCCCCGTCGATGTAGCGCCTTTTGAAAACCCCTGTGTAGAGGCTCTTGTACATCTCCAGCGTTTCCTGGGAGAGGCTGGGGTTGTCCTCCATGCGGAAATGGAGGTGGTCGGCGTCCTTCTCCCGGAGCTTTAAGAGCCACTCCTTCCGGAACCAGTGCTCCGGCACGTCCGGGTTGCAGTTGAACCAGAGCTTCGCCCCGGACACACTGCACCGGGCGAGGGCCTGCTCTACGAAGGACCGGGGCATCAGGGCCACCTCGTCCAGGAACACCCCGGCGAGGGTGATGCCTTGGATGAGCATATAGGAGCCCTCGTCCCGGCCTCCGAAGACGTAGAAGCGGTTCGATCTCCGGCCCCGGGTCACGGTGAGGACGTGCTCCGACCGGGCGTAGCGCAGAGAGAAGTGCTTTTGCAGGTAGCCAACGGCGAGAAGCGGCTGGATGATGTTCCGCTCCGCACTGCCCACCGTCTTGCCGCAGAGGGCGAAGCTCTGCCGGTCAAAGGCTCCCATGGCCCAGAGGAGGAAGCTCAGGCTCATGACGCTGGTCTTCCCAGAGCGGACCGCGCCGTCGCAGATGAGGGCCCGTTTGCCGGTGTAGGGCCACTTAAGGACCGCGATCTGTTTTGGCGAGAACATGGGCCGCCTCCTTCAGGCTCCGGGTGATGGGGTCGTCCTCCCTCTGGTCCGGGGAGACGGCCTCGGTCTTGATGCCATAGCCGTGCCGCCCCATCCAGAGGGCCGCGAGCTTCGGGTCGATGACCCCCAGCTCGAACTTGTGCCGGGCGTCCACCTCGCAGGCCTCCCTCATGCGCGTGACAATGTCAACATAGCGCCCGTCAGACGCGTAATACTCGTAAAAAGCGGTGCGGGAGATACCCGCCCACACGCAGAAGCCTTCGATGGTGTAGGTGACGCTGCGCTTTAATTCCGCGCTGACGAACTCCGAATTCTTGGCGCTGAAATCGTGGGTCAGCACTGTCTGGCTGTCACACCAGGCTTTGTATTCCTCCCAGGCGTCGGAGAGGGCCTTGGGGGTTTTGAATTTTCTGGGCCGCGCCATGATCTCACCACCAGTCTGTCTGTTTGAAATGGTTCCAGTATAGCACGGTAAAGCGGCGGTGAACAGGGCGAAATGCTACCGTTTCCCCCCTTTGATAGCATTTGGAGGGCCCCGCCGCTGGTCGTGGGGGACTGAGTAGCCCGTGATCCTGCGAATCTTGATGATCTGCACCGTCACGGACCGCCCGCTGGTGCCCAGCACCTCGCCGATCTGCTTGGGCGTCAGGTCGGACCAGTCCCCCTCCATCACTGACCAGATCAGGGAGCCGGGGCGGAAGGGGTTAGCGGGTTTCATGGGTGCCTCCCTTCCAGTTGGTGCAGTGCCTCCAGTCGCAGATCCTGCCCCGCTGGCGGCAGGTGCGGTCCGCGCAGGTGGAGCACTTGCGGGGGAGGCGCTTCTTCTTCGGTCCGGCGGGGAGGGCTTTGGCGTAGAGGTTGGTCATGTAGTCTCCTCCTCCGGCCTGCGGCGGTAGGCCATCCAACCATCGCCATAGGAACTCATCAGACGAACCGTGCCGTCTGTGAAAAAGATGTTCGTCTCATTTGTGTGATCTATCACGCACCAATTGCACAGGCCATTGTGGCATTTGCAGAACCAAACCGGCTGACCGTCCATCTCCCGAAGCTCCTCCATGGTCAGCGGGCCGTTGGGCGGCGGGGCGTCAGCGCGGAGGGCGGCGCTTTCGCACAGAGCATTCGCCGCTACCTCCAGCGCCTCCAGGTATGCGGCGCGGTCCACGATGTTCCGCCCGTCCAGGATTTCAGCCGCTTCCTCTCTGGTCATTCTGGTCATTTCCTCAACCTCCTCGAGACAGGCCATCTCATGCAGATACAGTGCTTGTCCAAAATATAGAGCTCCACGGAGATTTGCCGCCCCTGCCGGAACACCCTTTTGACCTCACCGGCCAGGACGGGGCCCATAGGATCCCAGTTGTCATCCAGCGTCTGGAATCGGAAACGCTCGCCAACGTGGCCAGTGAAGTTCGCAGCTTGAAAACTCGTGATTTTCAACTATCTTCTCCCTCCCCCCTCACTCCAACGGCATCTTGTAGACCTTCGGCGGAGCAAAGGCGAATGGCTGTGCGTAGAAGTTTGCCGTGGCGAGGGGACCGCCATCGGCCCCCAGATACTTACCGTACTCGTCAGCGATTTCCCTCAGGACCTCCATGGCCCTGGCCTCACTCTCATACTCCCCCAGGCTCTCTGTGACATCATCGGCCATAGGGAAGGCGGCCAGCACCTTGACAGGCTTCCCCTCCTCGTGACCTCCATAGAGGGACGAAAGGGAAACGGTTCCAGCACTCTCCATGTTGAGCAGGTATTTCCTGTTTTGGCTTACAATCAGCATAGTATTCCCCCCTTCAGATTCAGCTCCCAAAGTCCCTGCATCCCCTTTGCCGGTATCGGTGAGTCAAGGGGAATTCTCCCGTGAAACTCCCAGGCATATCGCCCCCTCCGGCGTCCCGGCCTTCTTCCGCGTGAGCCGCTTCGGGGGCTCGACGCCCTCCACGCCGGCCGCTGCCAGCACGGCCCATATCTCCCCCGGCGTCGCCCGGTTCAGGTCCGCCAAAATCCTGATCTGTTTGCTCTTGTTCCGCGCCTGGCCGAAGTCGCGGACGATCTCCTCGTTGGTCATGACCATGTATTTTCACCTCCCGGCATCTTCCATTTTCTTATTCGCACACGTTTGGGAATCCCCCGTGTTATCGGAAGTTTTCCATGCTCATCTGCTCCGGCGCCGCCTTTTGGACTTCTCGGATATCCACCAGCCGGACGTCACCCCATCTCTCCAGGAGCATGGCGATAGCCTCTTTGATGCCGGGAATGTGCCAGCTGGCACAGTTTACTTGAAAAGTCAATATCAGCATTTTGCATCACCGCTTTTCGTTACAGAGTGAGTGTGATATCCAGGTATGTTTAAGTAAATACGTATTTACTTAATTCCTTTTGCTGCCCTCTGCCTCTTCACGGAGTTTTTTCCGATACCGGTCCATTCGTTCCATATCCGCTTTGATGCTGTCTGCGGTTTCGCTCTTGGAACCAGGGCCTCCTCTCATGCCGCCGGAGCCGGACTGTTTTCCCAGCCGGTCCCAGGCGATTGACTGCCAGCCATTAGACGCGCAAAGGAGGATCAAATCTGCAACTGCTTTTTCTCCGTAGGATTTCACGTGCTCCTTCACCTGATCTATCAGGCAGTTCAGCTCCGTAGGCGTACATGGCCGCCGCTTTTCCGCTTTGTATTCCATCCATCTGGAAAGCGCGGACTCCAGTTCCTCGCCAAAGCCCCAGTTCTCATGCGGGGGCGCAGTTACTTTACTTTGCTTTACTTTACTTTCCTTTACTTTACTTTGCGGGTTTTCGGGGGAATTATTGGGGTTTCCGGGGGAGAAAACTGGGTTATTTCCCCCTTCAACGCTGAAAAAGGCAAGCTTCGCACGAATACTGGCCGGAACGTCTTTTTTGTCGTCCAAATTCAAGAGCCAGTATTCGGAAAAGATCGATATGTCGCTGCGTTTCTCGCATCCGCGAAGATAGCGGCGCTGGATACCTCTGCTCGTCAGTACGCCGAACATCTGAAAAACCCGGTCATCGAAGATCGAACGTGACAGACACCCCTGCAGTACTTCGCTCACATACGTATGGGGCTTTTGAATCGCCTCGGCTGCTAAAAGCCGCTCATCCTTGTCCCACGTAAGGAAGTATCCATCTCCTTCATAGGCTTTGCCAAACACATACAGCACGAATGCCACACTGGATGCACCAAACTCCGCCATAAGGAGCCTTATTTTTTTATCCCTCAAAAACCCGACGTCCATGGAATAATAAGGTATTCCCGGACTCGGTGGTCGTGACATGCTTTCGCATCATCGCCTTTCGCGGGAATCCCAGGAGGCAGGTATCCGCCCCCCCGGTCCCTTGTTATTTTGGTATGCAGCCTACTCCGCGCATACGATGACGTGGACATTCGGCGGCACGACCCGCCGCACCCGCTCAATGAAATTCTCCTCATTGCTGGCGGCATTGGACAGGTGCAGCAGGTACAGTGTCCGGCAGGCGGAGAGGTCCAGCGTCTCCAGATACTGACACAGCGTACCAATCTCCATGTGGCTGTTGGTTACGCGGTAGCGCACCTTCTCCGGCATTTTCTCGCAGCGGGACAGGATGTCCTTGTCATAGTTGGCCTCCAGCGCCAGCAGGTTCACGCCGGGGAATGTGTGGCCCAGGTTGACCGTGTCCGTGGCGAACACCAGCCGCTCCCCGTCCACCCGGCTGTAAATCAGGAACCCCAGCGGTTCCTCCGCGTCATGCCAAGTGCGAAACGGCATGATCTCCAGGCTGCCCACATGGAACTGCACCCCCGCCTCCACGGGGGTGATGAGGGCGCAGTCCAGGGCCTCGGCGGTCCCCTCGCTTGCGAAGACCTCCACGCCGGACTTGATGAGGTCCATGACGCTCTTGGCGTGGTCCTTGTGCTCATGGCTGACAAGGCAGGCCCGGATGGCGGACAGGTCAAAGCCCAGCCCCTTTTTGATCCGGCGGAAGGAGATGCCGCACTCCAGCAGAATGGCCGTCTCGCCGTCGCTGACCACATAGCAGTTCCCGCGGGAGGAGCTTGCAAGCGAGGTGAAGGTCATATGGGATTTTCCTCCTTCTGTTCATTGGCCTGTTCCCGGCCGCCGCTGGTGTCTACGTCCACAGGATTGGTGGGTATATGGAGCTTCTGGTATTGGGTGGACTTCTTGATCATCTCCTGCGCCCAGTCCGGCAAAGCGGCAAAGGCGTCGTCGTCCCAGGGCTCCATGTCGTAGCGGATGAGCGTGGATGCCGGTGACGGCGCGGCCATTCCACGGGGCAGCTGCATGATGGTGTCAATATTGGCGTACTCCCCGCTCTCGTTGAGCACCACAGAAAGCTGTGCAGGCGTCCCAACCAGGTCGTTGGTATCCAGTTCCCGGAACTCATCATCGGTGAAGGTCTTTCCCAGCCACGACTGCACGAACTTGCGCAGTCCGCCGTTTTTGCTCTGGGTGAAGTTGAGCGTCCTGCTCAGCACCCGGGGCTCCTGTTTGCCATCGATCTCCACCGTCTCACCGATCAGCTCGAACCCCAGTCTGACCTGGTTGTTGTAGGACTTGGTTTTGTCCTTGTATTCACACAGCTGCTCTCCCAGATCGATGGAGTAGACGCACACAGCGATGTACACGCCCGGCTCCACCGGCGGGAGCTTGGGCCTTGCGCGATTCTTCACTTTCATTGCAGCTCACACCTCAATTCCTTATCATTTTCTGACACCACCAGGCGGATCACCTGCGTGTCGGCCTGGGCCAGCGGGGTCACGCTCT
>OFFF01000564.1_pt1 | contig 27673 bp, 38 predicted proteins | sample 1521301 | NCBI WGS metagenome assembly OFFF01 (sample SAMEA3504101, study PRJEB24116) | mouse gut metagenome | biome: mouse gut; feature: mouse-associated habitat; material: faeces | place: Denmark | collected 2011
ATGGAAGCCAACAGACAGGCAGAGCGTATTCATGCGCTTGAACTGGAAAATCAGAAACTGGCATTTCAGGCAAGCCAGAGCGCACAGAACGCCACTATCGGCGCAATGATTGACGCAAGTAGAGCAGACATCTTACGCAGGACTGGCAACGACTGCCCGGTAAATGCTGTTGTGGTTCAGCCTAATACTCCGGTCACATTTCCACAGAATAACTGTGGCGGCTGGAGTTGGGGAAATAACTGCAATCAGTGCGGCAACTGCTAAAAACTGAAAAAAGAGTATCTTTTCCGTGAAACATCGGAAATGTTCGGCATGAGCCGTTATTACAACGTGGGAGGGCAGAACATGGATTCTGTCCTTTCATGTTATCGAGAGGAGAAAAATAACATGGCAGAATATACTGGAATTGCCTTGCAGACCGTAGACGCAGGGCAGAATGTTGTATTAACCGAAACCCCCGTGTGCGGTTCAAACTGTATTCAGCACAGGGAGGGGAGCGGCATTGTAAAATTGAGAGGACTTACGAATAACTGCAAGGCGAGATTCCTTGTCAGCTTTTCGGGAAATATCCAGATTCCGACAGGCGGCACGGTAGGAGCTATTTCCGTAGCGATTGCAGTTGACGGAGAACCTTTGCAGTCTACCCGAATGATTGTAACTCCGGCGGCTGTGGAGAACTTCTTCAACGTGTCCGCACAGGCGTACATAGACGTGCCGAGAGGGTGCTGTGCAACCGTGGCAGTCGAGAACACGTCCACACAGGCAATTCAGGTGCAGAACGCTAACCTGATTGCAGTAAGGGAGGGTTAAGTTATGCATAAATTGAGAGAAAACGCAGAAAAAGAGTTAAAAGCGATTGAGGAAAAGGGCTTGACTTCTTCCAACCTTGACAACGCCTATAAGCTGGTGGAGATTATGAAAGGCGTGGACAAAATCAACATGATGCAGGACGGCGGCGGTTATTCCAGGGACGGTTACAGCCGGGACATGGAGGATTACAGCCGTGATGGAGGTTATGGCGGCGGTAACAGCCGTGACCGCGGGTATTCCCGTGATAACTACGACAACGGAAATTCCTACCGCAGAGGACGCAATCAACGCACAGGGGAGTATATGCACCGCCCGAACTATTCCCGCCTGTCTGGTGATGATACCGATATGGACAGGTACCGCGAGATGAAGCGGCAGTACAGCAACGCCAGGGACGGCGAGAACAAAGATAAAATGCTTGACGCGCTGGAAGATTTTATGTGCGGAATCCACGGTCTGTTGAAGCAGATTTACCGCGATTCTGACACAGGGGAAGAGCGCGAGATTATCAGACGACACGCGAGAGAAATTGCAGAGATGTAAGAAAAAGGGCGGTAGGTGTTATCCTGCCGCCTGTTTCATTACCATATCTCCTGCATTCCTCTTAATGTACCACTTGATGTATTTCTTTCGTTCTTTTGTCTTTGGACTTTTTATAGGTGATATGTTTTTTAAGTATTCTGCCTTAATCCACACTTTGTTGCCGTCCTTATCCTTACACCCGGCAATCAACTCTGTACCATATCCGGTGTATGTTGGTCTTTCCCCTACCCAAAATACATTGAGTATTGTTCCTTTTGGGATTTTACGCCCCCTGACGACCTCTGCGGTTATTCCGGCTTCGATCTGGTTTTTCTTTTCAATTACGCTCCGGCAAAAATCTTCGTATGCTCTGTGCTTTAATGTCCGGATAATGTCTCTGGCAACTTCAGTGCTTAAGTCTATCTCAACCTTTGTCCCGATAAAATCGTGCCCGTCAGCCCCATAGTAGCCGACACTGACAGATTCAAATTGGTGCTTTTTCATATCCCACACCCAGGCATATTCGCTTAACATTCCATCTGCCCAGTAATGCTCACTGGTATCCAAAACTGCTCCCTGGTATAATACTGTTCCATCAGCTTTAATGAGTGCCATATCCTTCTCACTTTCTCCCTGCATTCCCCGGCAGGGACGGGATGGAATCAATAGGCATCATCTGGTACCGTCATCCAATAGTCTTCATCGCTTTTGTCGTTATAGAACACGCAGTCTGCATCATTCCATGTATAATGCCTGCCGTTCCAGTAAAACGATTCCACGACCATATCATTTAAGCTATGCGAATAAATATATTTCATATCTTCCCTTCTTTCTCCCGGCGCAACCCCGCCGGGTGGGTGGTGAGGTTATTATAAAAGATTGATTGTCACCCATCTTTTGGCACTTGCTAAGGATTGACAGTTTTTTAAAACAGTATCTCCATCTTTGTCAATAACATTAAATGTGAAATCAGCCATAGCGTCTATCCAATAAAATGTATTTTCAGCTATTTTCAAAACCCATTCTGTTGGCGTTCCATCGTCTAAATCGCAGTCATGCACAATATTCCATGTATTCTTCATTTCTCATATCCTCCGTTCCTTTGATAAGTCTATATTAACATCTAACGTTAGATATATCAATAGACAGAATAAACAAACTAACGTTAGATTTATTGTACATATCTAACAATAGATACAAATTGCATTATGTGGTATGCTTATGTGGGAGGTGATGTCATGGCAATGAGCAAACAAGAAAAGACGGATTACAAGCGGAAATTTAACGAAGAAAAATATGATAGAGTGGGATTGTATCTGAAACAGGGGGAAAAAGAACGCTGGCAAGCGGCGGCAGATGCGCAGAATATCAGCTTGAGCGAATTTATAAAGCGGTGCGTGAATGAAAAAATCTCCCACGACAAGGGGCGGCAGTGAAAGGAGAAGTATGGATAAGAAGGATATAGAGTGGCAACTTCCAATACAAGATGATTCTTTGTCTTACAAAGAATATCCGATACATGGAAACGCAAAAATTCATTGTTTTCTAGGCGGGTACAGCCTTTGTAAAAAATATGCCATGCATCCCGGAGACTATGACACCACAGACTATGATGAACGGCATATTGAAGTATATCCGAAATACTTCTGTAAGAAATGTGTTGCAAAATTTAAGAAAATGAAGGATTCAGAGGGGCGGCAGTGATGCCGCTCTTTTGCGTATAACTTGGTACAACAAATTTTTGAAGCTATGGTATGATGTGGATATCAAAAGCAAGGAGGACGCGGTCATGAAGAAGTAGCAGAAAGAATAAGTGCATAACCAAAATTGAACACAAGACAAACAACGTGGCGATTTTACAATTGAGTATGCGGCTTTAAGAACACGTTAAACTATGTAAGCCCGCACTGCACAGTCCTTGCAGACAGAAAATGGACGGTGGATAGTAGCTTAATGGTAGAGCCGGAGTAGGAGGCTAACCGAAACGAAAAGGAGTGCAAATCTCCGTGGCTATAGCGTGCCTAATATGCAGGTTCGACTCCTGCCTATCCACTTAACTCTGATAGGGGAGTTTTCCCCTGCCGGAAACCGCATAATAATGCGTGGATTTCGCACATGAAAGAATTTTCGAATTTTTGAGAAGCGCGACTATCAGAGAAGGTAAAGTTCGGAGTAATGAGGGCGAGGCTCCGGCAGACGTGCCGGAGTGCCGGGGGTTCGACCCCCTCAATCCATACTATGGAAACCGCAAAAGGGAGGATATGGGAATGTTGGAGATTTTACAATTCATATTTAGCAGCTTTTGGATATTTTGCGGAACGGTTATTTTACTTGGACTTGTTGGTGAAATTATCGTAGGAGTTTTTGAAGCTGTATTTCGTAACAAGAAATAGCCTTTAACTTGGTACAACTACCCCGCCGAACTGCGGTACAATATAATAAATAACCGGCTGATAATCGGATTCAGTCGCTAACCTGAAAAAGTTACGGGCAGATTTGCAAGGCATCTCTGCTTATGTGGAGGTGTCTTTTTATTTTGACATTATCTAATATTTGACATATTTCCTATCCAATCCAAAGGCGCATCCTTCAGTAATGGTGCTGTAAAGGCGGTTCGATTCCGCACGGATGCGTTTGGGGCGCAAATGCCCCACATTTTTCTATTCTAGCGTTTACCCCTTGTGGGTGGGCGCAATCCCACGGAATGTAGTTCAACGGTAGAACGGGCGTACACATGAACTGGCGCGTTGTTGGTGGTTCAAATCCACCTATTCCGATTAAAACTGGGTCGCTCCCATCGGTGGAAGTCCGACGGAACACAGACCGATAGCAACTGCGACACGACGGAGAGCAACGCCGAATGGACAATAATGAGATGTCAACAGGGCAGACACGCCGCCAAACAGACTTAGAGTGCTGAAAGATGCGTGTCCGATGGCGTATCGCCAAGTGGTTAAGGCACCGGACTTTGAATCCTGTATCGTTGGTTCGAATCCAACTGCGCCAGTTACCTCGGCAGTGGTTTATCTGCCTAAATCCATACAGCGGACACGCTGTTAAAAACCATGTTAGGAGGATAACGACACATGAAAAACATTGAACAGATTTTGAAAGAAGCAGGAATTGAGGTTACGGACGAGCAGAAAGCGGTGGTCAACAAGGGTGTGACGGAGAACTACAAGACCATTGCCGAGTTTGACAAGCAGGCTAAAAAGCTGATGGCGGCAGAAGCAGACCGGGACAATTACAAAGGGCAGCTTGACACGGCAAATGAAACCCTGGAGAAGTTCAAGGACATTGACCCAGAGAAGCAGGCAGAGGAAATCCAGAAGTACAAGCAGGCGGCGAAAGAAGCGCAGGACATGGCTACGAAGCAGATTTTGGAGCGTGACCAGAGAGACTACTTGAAAGGCGAGTTTGACAATCTGGGAATCGAATCGGGACGCGTCAGGGATTCGCTTATGCGTGAAATCATGGGCGAGGACGGCTTGAAGTGGAAGGACGGCGAATTTATGGGGCTGTCTGACTATCTGGCGAAGGAGAACGAAAAAGACCATTTCTATCAGACCGAAGCGGAAAAAGCAGAAGCCGAAGCCAAGGAGAAAGCTGCCGGCAGTGCGCCGAAGTTTACGGACAAGTCCGAGCCGAAGCAGACTCCGGCAAAAGATACCAGTCCGGCTCCTGTGATTTTCTAAATCAAGTACCGGCTTACGTTTGAGTAAGTCGCTGACCCACACACCTTTTAAAAATTATGGGTAGAAAGGATTATTTTTATGGCTATTGATTCATTAAATCTTGTAAAACTTTCCGACTTGGCAGGAACCGAAGACGGAAAACTGAAACTTGCAGAGGAATATAAAGGCATTATTGAGAATGTCGGCAGACGGACGATTTCGAGCCTTTTTAAGAACCAAAGGCTTTCCGGCGACCCGCAGGCAGGAACGCTTGTGGCGAAAAGGTTTGCTTCTGCGAAGTCCGAGGAATACGGCACGGCAAGGAAGGCAAGAAAAGGTAAGCCCGGCAGGGGATTTGAGGTTGCTGTTGATATCGACATCGACAAGGAAATCATGGAGGAATACGAGGAAAAGGATATCCGGCTTGGCGGAATCCCTGGCTTGCTGTCTGAAAGGCGCACAGCTATCACCCGTGCTATGGTTCGAGAGCTGGACGAGAACTTCTTTCTTGTGGCTGTCGGCAAGCGCAAAGAGAGTGACGGCACTGTTGGGACTGTTACCGGTGGTACAGAGGTTACAGTGTCCGGCGATACAATCAAAGACCGTGTAACGGCGGTGGTGATGAAGCTGCACACCGCAAAAAACGAGTTCGTGGACGGTATCGAGAAAGAGGATATTCATGTGGTTCTTTCCCCAGAAGCATACGAGGAAATGAGGGACTACATCGACACCAAAGGCAATGCAAATGTTCAGACGGACGTTGCGGAGTTTGGGCGGTACCACGGCGCATGGATTTACTCCAATGTCCATCAGCCGGAGGGCGTTGAAATTATTGCCATGTGTACTGGGGCGATTGCGGAGCCGGTTATGGCAGACGAATACCAGGCAAAGCAGATTGAACTTTCTAATGCGTATGCAATCGGTATGTTCTTCCATTACGGCTGCAAAGTTGTTATGCCTGACCTGATTTTCTTCAGCAAGAAACCGGGTGCAGCCAGCGCAAGCGAAACGGGCGAGGAATCTGGCGGCACGACAAGGGCAAAGAGTACGAAGTTGTCATAAGGAGCAAACCGGCATGGGATATGTAAAGTATTTCATGCCGGAAAACAGATTGGAGGAAAATATGAATTTTGCAAACGCATTAGAAGCATTAAAAGCAGGACACAAAGTAAAGTTACCGTCATGGGCGGGATATTGGGAAAAAGACGGCGATACTGTAAAAATGCACTGCAAGGACGGCAGGGTGTTGGATATTCGGGAAACAGAGGATGTTTTCTACACCCTTGAAAATATCGCGTCCAATGAATGGGTAGTCGTGGAAGCTGTCGGCGGTTGCAGTAATGATTTTGATATTCGCACTGTTAGATTTGGTGAAGCGTTGCGACTGTTAAAACAGGGTAAAAGAATGACACGCAAAGGCTGGAACGGCAAGGGGCTGTCTGTGGTTTATCAGAAAGGCTATCCACATGGGATTCCGTGCAACAAACAGACCGCCGAAGCATGGGGAATGAATGAGGGAGATTTGTTCAAGTGTGAACCGTATTTGCAGATTAGCACCGTGGACGGCTCTCATGCTATGTGGGTTCCGTCAATCCGTGACTGTCTGGCTGATGACTGGGAAATCGTGGAGTAGTCTATGGGATATGTAACCTACGACTACTACAAAAGCATATACGGAGAGGATTCCATGCCAGAAACCGACTTTAACCGGCTGTCATGGGAGGCTTTCCGGAAGGTGGACGTGCTGACGCTGAATAAGCTGAAATTTGCGTTCCCAACTGACCATGACGCAATAGAAGCTGTCCGGCGGTGTGTCTGCAAGCTGATTGAGATTGCCGGGCAGATTGAAGCGGCAAACAAGCGTGTGACAGAGGGACAGGGGTACATTACGGACGAATCCGGCGCACTCCGGGGAAAAGTGGTGTCTTCTGTTTCCTCCGGCAGCGAATCCATATCGTACACGGCAAAGGCAGAGGGCGGCAGTACACTGATTGACGCTGTTTTATCAGACAAGGCGGCGCAGGAACGGCTATATCGCGACACTGTGAGGGAATATCTCTCGCTTGTGCCGGATTCAAATGGTATCAATCTTCTGTATGCCGGAATCCCCTACCCGCGCCGCAATGCCCCGATAAGCAGACCGCCGGAGGATAAGCCAGTGGAGAAGCCGGAGGAAAGTGAGAAATTATGAAAGAACAAAAAGTAAATATTTTGGGAACTGAATGGAAAATCATCACTTGCAAAGAACAGGAAAGCGAACTTCTGAATGAAAAATATCGTGATGGTTGTACTGACAATTCCACAAGAACAATTTATATCTGTGAGAAAAAGCCTGACTGTGAATTGCAGGATTACGAGATGTGGAAACGTCTTTCCCTGCGGCATGAGATTTTTCATGCGTTCCTTTTTGAAAGCGGTTTGGACGCAAGCTCAAATTGCACAAATCGACCGTGGGCAGAGAATGAAGAAATGGTTGACTGGTTCGCCATTCAGTCCCCGAAGATTTACAAAGTCTTTGCGGAACTGGATATTTTGTAGGTGATGTCATGGGAATAGGTTATGTTGACAGCGTGGTTGTTTATAACCGCTATGTAAACGGGCTGATGGAAACAGAAACATATTTTGGCACACGGTTTGACAATGTTCGCATTGAGTTCACGGAAGAAGAAAATCAGACAAGGGCAGGAAAGGAAAATACAAGCGTTTGTTTGTTGAAAATCCACAATGACGGTACGCTTCCGAAGCCATTTAAAGACCGTGTTTTATGGAAAAAACAGACAACGGAAGAAATGTTGGAAACCTTTACTTTGAATAAGGGTGAAGATTTTTTTGTCATTGTAAAAAGAGATGGGCTTAATCTTGATATTGAAGCCCCTGTCGGTTTGCAAAACAGTAATGATTCGCCTTATAATGGTAATTTTTTCGAGTACATGAAAGGGGAATATGGATATGTCTACTCAATAAACAGTTTTGAGCAGGTTGGAAGCAAAGTAACTATACCGTATTTCCAAGTAGGCGGATTGTAACATGGCTATGCGTTCAGCGTTGATACGGTGGACGTTTATAACTTAATACCAAGATTTGAAATAGGAGGAAGATAAGAAGATGAAAGAGATTAAATTTATTATACCTGAAAACGGAGAGAAGTTATCTGCAAATGCTGATGAACTACACGAGGAACTTCTGAAACTTCCGGCTGAAATGTATGTGAATTTGTATCACATGATGAAAAGCAAGATGGAGAACAGCTATTTTGTTTCAAATGGCTGTATTTCTTCCAGTTATATTTCTTCTGGCGCAGTAAGGATTTAGCCTATGCCCGAAGAAATCAAAGAACGCCTGTCAAAAACGGAATATGATAAAGTCGGGGAAATGCTGCTGGAACTGATTGCGGAGTGTCCGTATATTCCGGCAGGAGCGAACATCAAGTACAACTCAAAGGATGTCGGCAAGTGCGTGTATATCATAACCGCCGGGGGTAATATCAAAAGCCGGAATGTGCTTGGGGGATTCACGGCAGAACTGACGATACAGATTGCCTACCAGAGTTTTCCGCAAGGAAACGGGCAGATGATAAATGCACAGGCAGTCGTGGACAACATTACTGGATGGCTGGAAGATATACAGAACCTCCCCCGGCTGACAGGAAACAGGACAATAACGAAAATTACCGCAGGCGGCAGCTTCCCGGATGTGGAAGAGGTTGAGGGGGATAAGTCAACTGTGTTTGCCGCTAATGTTGTGATGGAATATGAAGTAGAGTAGAAAGGAGAAAGCAAACAATGAAATTACCAAGAGCGGCATTTGCACAGTTTCTTTCGTTTGATGATGAAAACTGGACATTATTAGGAAAAGACACAGATTCCATGTCTACGTCCATGAATCCTGACATTGAGACAAAACAGAATGTGATCGGCGAGACAACAACAGACCATAAGGGATTTAACCCGGAACTGGCAGTTGATACATATGCGGCAAGGACGGAGGATGCGATCTACGAGAATCTTCTCGACATTACCATGAATCGTAGGTCAGATGATGAACACACGACCGCTACCCTCATGGAATGTGTGCTTGATGAAGCGGTGAATTTGTCCGACAACAAGACACTGACAGGAAAGGCTTGGAAAGAGAAAGTAACAGTAGTACCGCAGGAATACGGCGGAGATAATGCGGCGTTTGGCATTCCGTTTAATGTTACACCGAAAGGCGGCGGCAGAGAAGAAGGAACAGTGTCTGTTACAAAGAGAGTTCCCACATTTACGCCGGGAACTGGTGGCGGAACATCCCCGGCAGCATTAAGCGAACCGGCGCAGACAAAATCAACCAGCAAAAGTAACTTGAGTTAGGCATTAAGGCAACTTAATATATCGGGGTGCGTGCCTTTCCATCGTGCCCCGATTTGGAAAGGATGTTAAGTATGGCGAAATATGAATTAAAATTAGATGGTGCAGAGGTTGACGAGATTACTCTCAACAAGCACGGAGACAAGATTGAGATTTCTGGCGATGATGCAGGTCTTTTTGATAAGTTCGCAAACGGCTATGACAAAATCGTGAAAATGGCGGATGAAATGCCTGGTAAACTGGAAGCGGTCGAGAAAGAATCTGCTGACAAAGACGACATCGCAAAAGCTGTGGCAATGTCAAGAGTGCGAGTAGAGTTCTGCGAAAAAGCAATCGGCATTATTGACGAGATTTTCGGAGAGGGCACAGCAAAGAAGTTTTTCCGGGATTATTACGAATCAATCCCCGACTTTCTCCCCGATGAAGGCCTGTTTATTGCTTTTTTTGAGAGGTTTACCCCTATTATGGAGGATATCTTCGACAGAAAGTTAAAACGGCAGGAAAAGGCAAGCAAGGCACGTATGGCGAAGTATCAGCCGCAAGACCATAAGAAGCCGCAAAGGAAAGGCACGAAATGATTGGCGGGCTGCCGGAAGCATTGACGGTAGGCGGCACCGAATATCCTGTCAGAACCGATTACCGCAATGTTCTCCAGGTATTCGAAGCATTCCAGGATCCGGATCTACAGCCGGAAGAGAAATGGATTGTGGCCATCTATCTGCTGTTTGAGGACTTCACCTGCGCTGACGATGTACTACAGGCGGCGCAGGGCGGCTTTGACCTAGAAGATGCCATAAAGCAGATAGCATGGTTTATCTCCGCCGGACAGCCGGAAAGAGAGTACCTGGAACTGCCCACATATAACTGGAAACAGGATGAGCAAATGATTTTCTCTGCGGTGAATAAGGTGGCGGGCCGGGAGACCCGGGAACTGGAATATCTGCATTGGCGGACGTTCCTTGGGTATTTCAATGAAGTGGGAGAGGGTACATTCTCCTTTATTGTAGGAATCCGGCACAAGCTGAATAAGGGCAAGAAGCTGGAAAAGCACGAGAAAGAGTTCCTGTCTCACAACAAAGAGCTGGTGTTGATGAAAAAGCCACTGACCAAAGAAGAACAGGAGCAGGAAGACGCATATAAATCATTGTTGGATGAGGTATTAGGATGACAGACAAAGAAATAGGCAAGACCGCCCGGGAGATTGCGGATAAAGGATATACTGCAATGGTAAAAAAGAATAAGGATGGGTATTTGATTCTTAAGCAAGAGTGCAAGATTGTTAGGAGAGACAATGTATCGGCAGACAAAGAATTATGAGAACCTCCAAAAACGCATATTTGACGGCGTGGGAGAGTACGACATACCGCAGATAGAGCCGACACAATACAAAGAGTGTGACTGGATAGGCTTCAACTATGCCCGGAGCGAAAAGGACAGAACCAGAAAGGGCGTGCATTTCTTCCTTGACGATTACCAGTTTAACGCCGTCTGGCAGTCCCCGGACAAGTACCTTGATATGTTCCGGCAATTCACGCACGTCATGTCCCCAGACTTCTCTACATACACCGACTTTCCGAAAGCCATTCAGATATATAACCACTACCGCAAGCACTGGGTAGGGGCTTATCTGCAAGAAAATGGCGTGAACGTGATACCGACAATTTCATGGAGTACGCCTGATTCATTTGAATGGTGCTTTGACGGGGAGCCGGTGGGCGGCGTTGTGGCAGTGTCCAGTGTAGGTGCGGCGAACAGCAAGGCAAAGAAAGAACTGTTTCTGACAGGGTATAATGAAATGCTTGCCAGGCTCCGACCTGAAGTGGTATTATTTATGGGTAAGGTGCCGGAGGAATGTAAGGGGAACATCGTGCAGATTAAGGCATTTCAGGAAAGGTTTAAAAAGGTAATGTGATGGGTGGACGTGGCGGGGTGAGCGGGTTATCCAATAATTCTGATAAAGGCATAAGTAATAGCTTACCAAATGAATCAGATTTTAAATTTAGGAATCTTCCAGATTTAGAGGGGTCACCAAAGCAGATTGACTGGGCAGAAAAAATACGGAATAGAGTTCTTGGCGATTTACAGTCATATGCAACAGGATACCAGTCAGATGGAAATAGTGCAATTGACAATGTTATTGGAAAGACAAAAAGTGAAATGGTTCAAAAGGTAAAACAAAGAATTGATGGGGCCAGTAGCAACGAAGCAAAGGAATATCAAAGAAATTACACAATAGAAAGATACAAAGATATTTCTGAAAGAATAAAGCGAGTTAATGAAGTAGCCGCTGTCAAATCTGCATCTTGGTGGATTGACTATAGTCAGAAATATGAAACGAGGTCTGGTATGAGAGGGAATTATAGAAATGCAGATTTCAAACGATATATTGATGGAAAAGCTAAGATAAAGAAAGGATTTCTTCCGACATGACAAAATACAATCCCCTCCGTCATTATGACAGAGGGGATATACTATTTGGAAAACCCCTTTCCGATTTGGTCTAACTTATCAATAATAAGCTTTTCTGCCCATGCCGGTGGCTGATTCTTTCCAGATTCCCAATTTTCCAATGTGCGAATTGGGATTTCTAGCTGGCGTGACAATTCGGCTCGGCTCATTCCGATTTCTTCTCGTTTTTCTTTTATTGTAAGAGGATAAGTCCTTATTAAAACCATTTCTCCAATCATAGGATATTTTCCGCCAGATAGGCTATTCATTAATTCTTTCTTTTCTGTTTCACTTTTTACCCTTGGAATCCTATATTCTTGTATATATTCGTCAATCATTTTTGGCAAATAGGCATTGCAGTAGGTAACAACTTTTCCATCTTTATCCAACCAGTAGATTCTTTCTCCGCATCCTTTTGTTCTTAAAAGGATAGTCTTGGAAATCATGTTTCTAAATTTGGGCCTTTCCAAAATTCCATATACCTCTTTTCCGGAATGAGAAAGGTTAATTTCCACAGTTGTTGCCCACTTGGATTTCTCAAGCCCCATATCTTCAAGGGTGACAGCATTTTCAAATTCGGGTCTGTATTCAACTTTTAATTCTTCCATATTTTCCTTTCTTTCTCCCATCGCAACCGGGTTAATATTCTGCTTCAATATATAATGTTTCACCCTCTAAAGTAAACGAATCAACTAGTTTTTCGGAGACATTATTATCAGATTCCAATTCCAGTAAATCTGGATAACGTCTATAAACACCTGAAACACATACCGCAATTTCAAATATAAGATTTTCGCATTTCGAAGCCAATTCTCTAACTTTCATTTCTATCCTCCATTTTCTGCTTATTTTACCACCGAATTGGTGGATTGGTATTATAATACAACCAATTCGGTGGTAAGTCAATATGATTTTGAAAATAATTTAGAAATTAATTTGGTACAAATTCACTCTCAAACAATGATACAATTATCATAACTAAATCAAAGCGCCCTATGAATTGGCATAGGGGAAGGACTAAACGGTGTCATGGATGCGTGTAATGCGTGTCTGTGGTGCCTTTTTGTTTTACAGGTGGTTTTATGGCGCAGTATGATGGAAGCATAAGGATAAATACCAAAATAGATAGCAAAGAAGCGTCCGCACAGATGATGACGCTTGAAAACCGTATTGTCAAGACTGCGGATAAGATTGCTTCTTTGCGCTCAAAAATGGATTCTCTTAAAGATGCCAAAATCCCAACAACGGAATATCAGGAGATTTCTGCTCAAATCTCAAAGGCAGAAGCAGAGTTTAATAAGTTGATGGAAAAGCAAGAGCAGATGCAGAGTGAGGGAAAGGATAATGGTGCGGCATGGGATAGGCTCAATGCAAAAATGGAGGAAGTTGGGAATACAATCCGGTATGCCAAAGGGGAGATGCAAGACCTTGTAGATACCGGAAAGGCATTTGTACCAGGAACGAGTACGGAAGAATATGCCAATCTTGGTCAGCAGTTGCAATATGCGGAAAGCGACATGTCTGCCTTAAACCAGCGGCACGATGAAATGATTGCCAAACAGAGAAAAGCGGCTGATGGATATAAGAAACTAGGAAATACTGCAAAGCAATCCTTTGAGAAGATAAATAAATCCGCTAAAAAATCAAATGGATTCTTATCCACGATGGTTTCTCGCTTCAAGGGCCTGGCGTTATCTTTGCTGATATTCAATCAAATTAGCAAGGCCTTTAATGCTCTTACGCGCAGTGTAAAAGAAGGATTTGGAAACCTGTACAACGAAGTTGGCGCGTTTAAGTCTGCAATAGATGGGCTAAAGGCCAGCTCTTTAACACTGAAAAACTCTTTTGCGGCGGCATTCCGGCCTTTGGTGGAAACGGCAATACCATACATGCAAAAGGCTGCCGAGTGGCTTACTTTGCTCATGGATAGACTTGGACAGTTTATTGCGCTTGCCATGGGGCAAAAGACGTATACAAGGGCAGTAAAACAGACCGCTGCGGCGTTAAAGGAGGCCGGGAAAGCCGCCAAGGGTTATTTGAATCCTTTGGATGAAATCAATCAATTTACCCCAAAAGAAGATAGTGGGGATACTGGGGCTTCTGGGACAATGTTTGAAGAAGTCCCAGTAGATAGAAAGCTTCCTGGGATTTTTGAGAAGATAGCCGAATATGCGAAGTCTATCAAGGATATTTTTTCACAAGGATTCTGGGATGGCCTTGGAAATTGGGAATATAGGTGGGACTCTATTAAAAACAGCCTTAAATCCATCAAGGATAGCCTGGCAAATATTTGGACAGACCCAGCAGTGCTGAATGGGGCAGATACCTGGGCAAAATCTGTGGCATATATGCTTGGGAGTCTTACTGGGACAGTGGCAAGCATTGGGCTTACGATTGGCTCAAATTTCATCGGTGGAATTTCGCTATATTTAGAGCAGAACAAAGAGCGCATAAAAGGCTTTTTGGTTTCCATGTTTGATATATGGACGGAAATAAACGGAATTTTTTCCGAATTGTTCCAGTCTATAGGATATGTATTTGAAGCATTTGCATCTGGGCAGGGACAGCAGCTTACGGCAAATATCATAGGAATTTTTTCAAATGCATTCATGGGAGTCATGGAGCTTGCGTCTAAATTGTTCCGTGATATTTCCAATATCATCATTCAGCCCTTTGTGGATAACAAGGAAAAATTCCGCACGGCATTAGAGGGGCTTCTGTCCATATTATCGGAAGTGACAGGAACAATAAAGCAAGGCATTGATGATACGTTTGCAAAGCTGAGCGAAATATATGATAGGCATTTCAAGCCATTTTTCGACTCTATAGCTGATGGATTATCCGATACTGTCGGAAAGTTTATGGACTTCTGGAATGAAAGCGTACAGCCAATATTGGAAGAGTGGGCAGACGGCTTTGATAAGCTTTGGAAGGAACATATACAGCCAGCACTTGATAAATTTGTAGAAATGCTGGGAGATGCTGCGGACTTCCTGAAAGCAGTATGGGAGAATGTGCTTAAGCCGTTTATTGATTGGCTCATAGAGAACGTTTTGCCAGTTGTTTTACCGATAATAGATGGCATCGTAAAAGCCCTAGGAGCTGCATTTGGTACTATAGCGGATATTGCTGGCGGAATCATGGATATCATCGGTGGAATTTTGGAGTTTCTGACGGGGGTATTTACAGGAGATTGGAAAAAGGCATGGGACGGAATCGTCAAGATTTTTGATGGAGTGGGTGGGGCGATAAAGGGAATCGTCAACGGCATCCTAGGCTTTGTGGAGTCCCTAGCTAACGGCGTAGTGAATGCAATCAACACTGTCATCCGCGCTTTGAACCGGCTCAGCTTCGATATCCCAAGCTGGGTTCCGCTGATAGGTGGGAATCATTTTGGTTTCAACATACCAGAGCTATCCCGGGTATCCATCCCCCGGCTGGCCACCGGAACCGTAGTGCCGCCGAATCGGGAATTTATGGCCGTCCTGGGAGACAACAAGAGGGAGCCGGAGGTGGTATCGCCGCTGTCCACCATGAAACAGGCTGTCTTGGAGGCAATCGCAGAAGCTGGTGGAATCGGGGAAAAAGAGATTACCATAAAAGTCCCGGTATACATCGGGGACAAGCAGGTATATGAAGCCACAGTGAAGTATGGGAAGACACAGCAGATGTCTACCGGGAAGAATCCGTTCTTGCTGGGCACAACGTAAGGAGGTGGGCCATGGAAAGGCCGTTTGAATTTAATGACATCCCGGTCAAGACCCCGGACACATTCCAGCCGTCCATGGCAACCACGTCCACAGAGGACTCAGACCGGACGCAAGACCTGGTGATGCACAACACGCCAATGGGCACGATAGAAAGCTATGCCTTTGAATGGAAGTACATAGAGCCAGCAGAAGCGGCGAAAATCATCCGGCAGATAAAGAACAAAGGCCAGTATAAGCTGCGGTACATGAGCGCAGATACAGGGACGTGGGAGACAGGGTATTTTTACACATCAAACTACAGCTTCGGCACGCTTAAGGTGGCCAACGGAAAATATGTATGGGAGAAGCTGTCATTTAATGCAGTGGGGATTAATCCAGTATGATAAACGCAAGCAAGGAATTCAAGGAAAAACTGAAAATCGGTGCCAACGTGGTCAACTATGCGGATGTTACTCTGTCTGACGGAACGGTTCTGCACCTGGAACCTAAGGACTTCATGGTGGGCGGCTGCAGCATCGAGGACAAGACCACGGATGGAAAATTCGGTGTAGGTTTCTGCATTGGAAAGACGCTGACCATGCGCATAGCGAACCATGATGAACGGTTCTCCCGGTTTGACTTCTACGGCTCCATAATCCACCTTTATGTGGCCCTGCTCCTGGACGATGGCACCATCGAGAAGCTGCGCAAAGGTATATACTATGCCATGGTTCCGCAGACTCCAGGGGATATTATCGAGATAAGCGCGGTAGACGGCATGTATAGGCTGGACAGGGACTACTCTGCCAGCAGCACCATATATCCTGCCACGCTCCAGACCATCCTGACGGATGCCTGCCTGGACTGCGGGATACCTATCGGCTTTCGGCAATTCGACAACATGGGATACATTGTCCAGGCTCGGCCAGAAAAGGCCACATACCGGCAGGTGGTGTCCTGGGCGTGCCAGATAGCCGGATACAATGCTAGGATTGACAATGCCGGGTACATGCAATTGATTTGGTACAACACAAGCCTTTTGGACTGGTATCATTATGATGGCGGAAGTTTTACGGTATATCCTCATGACACAATCGTGGACGGTGGAAATTTTACGGATTATAGCACGAACCTTGTAATTTCCGGTGGCACGTTTACGGACGCGATACCAGAGCATGTCTTCCGTCTAAAATCGTTGGATGTGCACACGGACGATGTGCAGATTACCGGGGTAAGGGTTGTAGGTGAAGAAGATGCATCGGCGCTGGCCGGGGAGGATGGATATGTCATCGAGGTAAAGGACAATCCTTTCTCTGCTGGAAAAGAGCGTTCCGTGGCGGACTACCTTGGGGGGCGCATGGTGGGAATGATGTTCCGGCCATTCTCCGCCCAGGTGCTGGGAAATCCGTTGTATGAGCCTTTTGACATCATAAGGGTGTCGGACAAAAAGGGAAATTCGTACAACTCCCTGATAAATTCCGTTTCTTACACTGTCGGGGCCTATACACAGATATCGTGCGAAGCGGAAGACCCTTTGCGGAACGGCAGCTCATATTTTTCGGAAGCGGCTGCAGCCGTGGTGGAAGCCAGGAGGAATGCGGAGAAGCAGCTAACGGAGTATGACAAGGCAGTCCAGAACATGAACCAGTTGGCGGGGAATGCCATGGGGTTCCATACCACATATGAGGAACAGCCGGACGGTAGCCGGATTACATATCTGCATGACAAGCCGTCCCTGAAAGAGTCTAAGACCATATATAAGCAGACCATTGATGGATTCTTCATATCAACGGACGGAGGTAAGACATATACAGCCGGTTTTGACTCACAAGGGAATGTAGTGGTCAACATCCTTTATGCAATCGGCATCGTGGCAGACTGGATAAGGTCAGGAAGATTTGAAGTCCGGAAAGGGAGCCAGGTAACATTTCTGGCAGATGCTGACACCGGGGAAGTCAGGATTGTGGCTGACAGCTTTTCCCTGTCGTCCGGTCAAACCATAGACTCCATTGCGCAGAGCAAGGCAGAGGAGGCGGCAAAGAATGCAGTGGATGGCCAGACCCAGCTGGACATCTTCAACAAGCTGACCAACAACGGGGCAGCACAGGGAATCATCCTGAAGGACGGTAAGCTGTACGTCAACGGGGAGTTCATCCAGGCGCGCGGCCTGCGGGTGCTGAACGCGGCCAACCAGCAGACATTTTATATCGACAATAACGGCAATGTGAGCATAAGCGCCACTTCCTTTTCTCTTACTTCTGGGCAGACAATAGACACCATAGCGCAGGGGAAAGTTGACAGTTTTGTCGCCACCATATATGATCCAAAGATTGCCAGCCTGCAAGCCCAGATAGACGGGCAGATTGAGACCTGGTACTACGATTACCAGCCGACTTTGAGCAATGTCCCGGCATCCAGCTGGAAGACGGAAGCCGACCGGGCGAAGCATGAAGGAGACCTTTTTTACTGGAAGTCCAAAGGATATTCCTACCGCTTCTTTAAAGACGGTAGCACTTGGAAATGGCAGCTCATCACGGACTCGGATATCACCAAGGCCTTGGCGGACGCAGCGAACGCCCAGGACACCGCGGACAACAAGCGGCGAGTATTTGTCTCGACACCTAGACCACCTTATGATGTGGGAGATTTGTGGTTTGCTGGAAGTGGTTCTGACATCATGACTTGCATGACGGCAAGGGCCAGCGGAAGCTATGTGGCCTCTGATTGGCAGAAGCGCAACAAGTACATAGACCAAGACGCCGCCAATACGGCCGCACAGAATGCCGTCAACGCCCAGACCCAGGCGGACATCTTCAACCGGCTGACGAACAATGGCGCGGCAAAGGGGATGTGGATGCGGGATGGCCAGCTATATTTCTCTTTTACCTACGCAGAGGGCGGAACATTAGTCTTGGGTGGTGCAAACAATGGGAATGGACAACTAAGCATTAAAAATTCATATGGGTCTCAAATAGGATATATTGACAATACGGGGGTGCATTTTAACGCGGGAAGCTTTACAGGAACAGTGGATGCAACAACCCTAAAATCTGCGAATGCCCAAATTACTGGTGGTAGCATAAACATGACTACTTCATCAGGATATAATGCAATCAGGATAAAATACTTAGAAAATTATGCATATTTAAATTCGATGGGTATTGTTGAACTGAATACCAATGGTTCAGAAACATCAATTGCTGGAAGTTATGCAGATTTTGGGAAATCTGTTACTGTAAAAGGAAGCCTTGCAGTTTTTGGAACAAAGTCCCGTATTTCAAAAACAAAAAATTATTCTGATATACAATTATATTGCTACGAAACAACAAAGCCCTATTTTGGAGATATCGGAGAAGCTACACTTGACGAAAACGGAATCTGCTACATATTTTTGGATGACATATTTGCGGAGACTGTCAACACGGACTGCCAGTATCAGGTTTTTTTACAGAAGCATGGCCCTGGTGATGTGTGGGTAGAAGAGCGGATGGCAAACTATTTTACTGTCCGAGGAACCGCGGGACTACGATTTGGATGGGAGATAAAAGCAAGGCAGATAGGATTTGAAGCAGAGCGCCTGGAAAGGTTTTCACGGGAAGAACCAGAAGAGGCCATCAACTATGAAGCAGAAGCACAAAACTACATAGACAGCTTTTATAAGGAGGTATTTGATTATGAATATGGTAACTAGCATGACATTTTTAACAACAGCAGAGGGAAAACGAATTTCCATCACATTTTCCGAGGTTGACGATGACGGGAGACTTATCAGGGAAAATGAGCGAATACCGCGTATAGTGGTAGATAAAAATGCGTTAATGCATATTGCGGAGCTGGAAGATTTTGCGCTGAAAATTGTGGATAAACAGCAAAGCGAAAGAAACTGAATCATGACAGCCTGTGAATTGGAACAGGCGATGGGCTAAAAGGTGCCAGTGGACGTGTAATGCGTCTGCTGGTGCCTTTTATTTGAGTAGGAGATATTTATTATGGCAATCAACACAATCAAAGCGACAATGCAGATGCGCCGGGGGGCAGAACAACATTTTGACCCTGACCAGATGACTGCCGGAGAATGGGCGGTATCCACGGACTCCAAAAAGGTGTGGATGTGTTTTGCGCCTGGAATCGTCAAGAGGATGGCTACATACGAAGCCTTCGAACAGGACATGGAGGAGATACGGAGAATCCTTACTACTTGCCAGGACATCCAGGAAGCGGTAGAAGCTTTTGAGAGATTGGCAGAACAGCATAAAAATGACGCAGCGCAAAGCTCCCATGATGCATCCGTTTCGGAAGATGCGGCAAAGTTATCCGAGGTTAATGCTGCGGGAAGTGCTACATCCGCCGCGGGAAGCGCCCATGCCGCTGCTGGCAGCGCAGCGGATGCAAAGATATCAGAGGATGCCGCAAAGTTATCTGAGGATAATGCCGCCACCAGCGCAGTAGCAGCAGAAGAGAGCAAAGAAGCTGCCGCCGGAAGTGCCCAGTCCGCTGCAGGGAGCGCGGAAGATGCAAAGGCATCAGAAGATGCTGCCGAGGCAAGCGCTGACCAGGCAGAAGATTTTTCGCTCATGTCCAAAAGTTATGCTGTTGGCACAGATGGGCAAGTGCGCCCGGGAGACCCTACGGATAACTCGAAATATTACTCTGATTTAGCACAGTACCTGACAGACGAAGCAGCAAAACTGCTTGACCAGGCGCAGAAGCTGATATCTGCCGCTACTGCCGGAGCACTAATACCGTCTGGCACAGTGGCTTTTGAAAATCTGCCTACGGAGCCGCAAGTCGGCTATATGTACAATATATCCAACTCCTTTGTTACGGATGATCGGTTTGCGGAAGGACCCGGGATACAGTATAATCCTGGCGCAAACGTGTACTGGACAAAAGACGGACAGTGGGACGTGATGATCGGAGTCCAAGTGACAGGCGTGAAAGGAGCAGCGGAGAGCTTTTACCGGCAGGGGAATGTCAACATTGCGCCCGCGGATATAGGATTAGGCAACGTCCCCAATGTCATCACCAACGACCAGACCCCGACTTTTACCCAGGCAGCCACTCGAGAGAACATCGCCAGCGGGAACAAGCTGTCTGTGATTTTCGGAAAAATCATGAAGTGGTTTGCCGACTTGAAAACAGTGGCGTTTTCCGGCAGTTACACCGACTTATCAGATAAGCCAACCGCCCTGAAAAATCCATCCGCCCTAACCTTTACCGGAGCCGTGACCGGCAGCTATGATGGCAGTGCGGCAAAATCCGTGGCGATACCGAGCGCGGGGAACGGTACATTGACAATCCAGAAGAATGGAGTGAATGTGCAGACATTTACAGCCAACCAGGCCGGGAATGCCACTGCGAATATCACCGTCCCCACAAAGACAAGCGAGTTGACAAATGACTCCGGCTTTAAGACCACGGACAACAATACTTGGAAAGCCAACACGAAAGACCAGGAGGGGTATGTGGCGAAAGGGAGCGGACAGGCGAACAAAGTATGGAAGACGGACGGTAGTGGCAATCCTGGATGGCGGGATGATGCAAATACCACATATGGTGTAGCAACACAGTCCACAAATGGCCTACAGTCCGCTGCTGACAAAAAGAAACTGGATGGGATACCAGCTAATACACAGGCACAGATTGATGAGATAAACACGGGTTTAGGTTATGTAAATGCATCCAAATCTGGATTGTCCGTATCTTTATCAGCTTCCGTGTTTTATATCAGCAATGACTACGGTTCCAGCACACCCGCGATAGCTATGGCCAAACCAACAAATTCTGGCATACAGATTTTAAAGTCTGGCTTTTTTATAACTTTTGCCCGATTTGTAATCTCAACATCTGCCGCTGGCACACGGCTTTCCTACGGAGTACGAAAATTTAAGACAAGCAGTGATTACTCGGACACCACGGACAATACATCAAGTGCAAGCGCGCGAAGCGATACCTATACTTATATCAGGGCTGGCCATTACGATGCCAACACATATCTGCGGCCGATAGCATCTGCGGCCAATGGCGGCATATGTTATGGATGCGACCTGACAGTTATATCAGTCAAGGCTGGGTGAGGCAATCTAAAGTTTTAACCATGTCCCAAATCCTTGACCAATGTTGACGTTTGTATACGCAAATTTTGATGTCCCAATTGCCAGACGAAAGCTCCAATTATTTATGTTTAGAAAAAAGCAAAGGCCATATGTTTCTGGCGTATTGGCTGATTTATCTGCAAAGTAATACCACCCATTACCGTAAGTTGTGTTAAAAAGGTCGCCAGCAACAGCTCTTATTGGAGTTGATTTAGCGATAAAATCATCTAAGCCCGTGTTTAGCGAACGAATGGAGGAATATAAAATGGTACAAACCATCTGAAAAACTATGATAGACTGAAAAAAATGGCATGGAGGTATGTTATGTCAAATGAGTTATGGATAGCCGTTATCGGCGGTATCTGTAGTCTTTTTGGATCTGTTATAGGCGTTGTCGGAAGCGCAAAGGTGCTTACATACCGCGTGGCGCAGATTGAGGAAAAGCTGAAAAAGCAGTGTGAAAACTGTGCCATTATGGATGGACGCGTGGACAGAATTGAAGAGAAACAGGCTGTAATGGAAGAAAAAATCAAGGTTGCCAATCATAGGATTGAGAATCTGGAAAAGAAAGGATGAAGAACATGAAGAAAAGAGACTGGACTGAGTGGTGGAAAAAGGCTGGGGTCAGGGCGGGGAAGACGATGGCGCAGACGGCGCTGGCAATGCTGCCCGCGGCTGCAACGATTACGGCCGTAGACTGGGGGACGGTAATCGGTACAGCAGCATTGGCCGGAGTCGCATCCTTCCTCACATCACTGGTAGGTCTACCGGAACTGGAGGGGAAATGAAAAAAGAGAAGCTGTATGAGGGGCCTGACCTCTCGGAACACAATGGATATGCGGACATGAAGCGTGTCCGGAACGCAGGATGCAAGCGTGTAGGTATCCGGGTCGGGTACGGGAAGAACAATATCGACCAGCGGTATGTGCCCAATGCCCAGGCTTGTTACAATCTTGGAGTGGACGTGTTGCTTTACTGGTTCTCATACGCCTATACCACGGATATGGCAGAAAGGGAAGCTTCCTATGCAATCGCCCAGGCGGCAAAATACTGGAGGCGATGTCCGATTGCATATGACTTTGAGTACGACAGCGTGAATTACGCTAGGAAGAATGGAGTGCCCATCACGAAGAAGTTGGCCACCGACATGGCCATCGCTTTCTTGAAGCAGGTAAATTCTGCGGGATATGTACCTGTACTTTATGCCAATAAGGACTATCTCCAAAACTATTTTGACCTGAAAAAAATTGCCGCAGCAGTTGGGACATTGTATGTCTGGTATGCGCGATACAAAAACGCGCTTCCGGCAGACGAAGAAGATATCCCAGATATCTGGCAGTATACATCCAAAGGGAAACTGTCTGGCGTGTCTGGGAATGTGGACATGAACCGGTTCTACACGGACTTCTGCGAAGCTACGGTTCCGGCAGACCGGAAAGATAAGTGCAATTTGAATATCCAGGCTTTCCAGGCCGCGGCAAACGCGGACGGCATCCGGGACATGAACGGCGATGAACTGGTGGAAGATGGCCTGGACGGCCCCAAGACGCAGTATGTCAGGAGACAGGTTCTGCTCAAAGCGAAAAAATTTGGACAGAAATACGTTGTAGGTTCGTCCGGCCATGTGGTGAAATGGTGGCAGCATCGGTGCAACGAGATTCTGGGCCACCACCAGGATGTGGATGGGCTGTTTGGACAGATAGCCAGACAAGAAACGCTAGCCGTACAGTACATGCTTGCGCTGGCAGTGGACGGAATTGCTGGATACAACAGCATACAGGCAGTATTTTATAATTAAAATTGTCCTGTATTAATTTGTCCCAGATTTTGTCCGGGAAACCGTGAAATGCCGTATTTATCATATTTATGGCACCTAAAATTCCAGGTTCAAGTCCTGTTATCCGCAGGAGACGAGGAAAGCCGCCCTTCCGGCCAAGGAGCAGGGCGGCTTGCTTTTTTATAAGAGGCTGGAAATATGGATGTTGAGATTCCCATAAATGCAAACGGGAATTTCATCATCAAAACGGTACTGACAAGTGGCTTTTTCATTCTCAAAGTCATATACATTGACGATGCGTGTGGTTGGGTTTATAATCCAGTATTCCCGAACGCCCGCAGTGCGATATTTAAAGAGTTTGATGCCGTAATCCATCTGCTGGGTTGAGGGTGATACGATTTCAATAATCCAATCGGGAGCTCCGTTGCATCCTTTGTCATTCAGCTTGTCTTTGCCGCATATCACTGAAATGTCGGGTTCGACATAGTTTCGGTCATCTTCATTTAGGAAGACGGCGAATGGAGCAGGGAGGACTTCACAGTCTCCACCGTGATTTTTTATATACTGGTGGATGACAGCGGACAGCTCCATGACTAATTTCTGGTGCCTGAAATTCGGCGGGGCCATCATGTACAGATGGCCGTCGATCAGTTCTGCCCTCTGTCCCTCCGGCAGGGCGTAGATATCGTCTATCGTATAGATCCTTTCGTGTGCAAATGCCACCTGGCTCTCCTTTCTCCTTTCAGAATTCACTGCTGCCTACGCCCTATGACTGCAGTGCCATATAGGAATTGTGGTATTCCTGGCGGTAGGTGACGTCCTCGTCGAACCAGGCCGGGGGCAGGAAGGATTCGGCGGCCTCCCTGCTTCCGAACTCCACCTCGGCCATGACCAGGGGCGCGAAGGGCGGGTCGAAGATGTCCAGCTCAATGGTAAGGGAATAGTCCGAAGGCGGACAGGGGATGCCGGGCCGCCCTCGGAAGCCCGGGTTGGGCAGGGGGATCAGGTACCGTTTCTTGGAGATGATCTTGCCGTCCGCCTTGCCGCGCAGATGGTAATAGGCTTCCCTGTTCAGGGGCAGATTGCTCTCCTCCCTGGCCATCATGCCGCTTCCCTTGTAGGTCAGGTAGTACTCGTCGTCCTCCTTGCGGACCCGCACCACGGGCGACGCATTCAAATAAGCCTGCTCGATATGGCGGAAGGGGTAGCTTTCCAGATCGGCGGGCAATTCCTTGATGGTGAATTTGCGCTCTATTTCCATAGTCTTTCCTTTCTCTCTGTCATTTTCCGAATCGGGCACAGCCTGGCGTCTATGGCGGCAGAGAATCATTTTGCCCGTAAATCGACGGAACTGTAACTTAATCATAACACATTTTCGAAAAATTCTAAAGCGCTAATTGAAATATTTGACAACAATGTGTATACTGAAAATAAATAATTTATACTGCATAACGCTGAATGCTGCCTAATGTAATCATGCGATTGAACCAGTCAGCGTTATGCAGTCTGGTTTCATGGCAAGTGAAAGCGTTAAGCAGTATAAATAAATAATCTTATGGAAGAGAGGTTGACGGAAATGGAAAAGATAGCGGTTTTCTTTGGGACAGGCTATGAGGAGATCGAGGCGCTGACAGTGGTGGACATCTGCCGCAGGTGCGGGCTGGAGGTGGAGACGGTGTCGGTGATGGAGCAGCAGGAGGTCACAGGCTCCCACGGCATCCCTGTCCGGATGGACAAAATGTACGGGGAGGCGGATTTTTCGGAGTATGACATGCTGGTGCTGCCGGGAGGCATGCCCGGCACGAAGCACCTGGAGGCCCACGGGGGGCTCATGGAGCAGGTGGATGCTTTTCATGCCGCGGGGAAATACATTGCGGCCATCTGCGCCGCCCCCAGCATCTTTGGGCACAGGGGAATCCTGAAGGGCAGGAGGGCCTGCTGTTACCCCGGCTTTGAGAGCCATCTGGAGGGTGCCCAGGTCACGGAGGGCCCGGTGGAGATTTCGGATCATGTGGTCACCTCACGGGGCATGGGCACGGCCATGGATTTCGCCCTGGCCATCGCAGGCATCTTCTGCGGCCCTGAGAAGGCCCGGGAGATGGCAGGGAATATCGTATACGGAAAGGCGGAGTGAGCGGGTGAGAATATGATGAAGGAATATCAAAAGTGCGCGAAGGAACTGCTGGAGTTCATCGAGAAGAGCCCTACCGCTTTCCAGACAGTGGCGAACCTGAAGGAAGTGTTCGCCGGACTGGGCTTCTGGGAGCTGAAGGAGACGGAGAAGTGGGAGACGGAACCCGGGCAGGGATATTATGTGACCAGGAACGATTCCTCCCTGATCGCTTTCCGCATGCCCCAGACGGACACGCCGAAGGGCTTCCACATCTCGGCAGCCCATGGGGATTCCCCTGCGTTCAAGGTGAAGGAGGCCCCGGAGATGGCCGTGGAAGCCGCCTATCTGAAGCTGAACACGGAAAAGTACGGCGGCATGATTCTGTCCACATGGCTGGACAGGCCCCTGTCTGTGGCAGGGCGGGTGATCGTAAGGGGAAAGGCGGGGATGGAGACCAGGCTGGTGAACATCGAGAAGGATTTGTGCGTGATTCCCAATGTGGCGATTCATATGAACCGGGAGATGAACAAGGGGGTGGAGTATAACCCCCAGACGGATATGCTCCCTCTCTACGGGGAGTGCGGCAGCGCGAAAAAGAGCAGCCCCTTGCTGAGGCGCGTGGCAAAGGCCGTGGGCGTGAAGCAGGAGGATATCCTGGGCCACGACCTGTTCCTTTATGTCAGGGACAGGGGCAGGGTATTCGGGGAGGGAGGGGAGTTCCTGCTCTCCCCCAGGCTGGACGATCTGCAGTGCGTGTACGCCTCCGCCAAGGGGTTTGCGGAGAGCGCGCCGGTGGACTACATAAATGTCTGCGCCATATTCGACAACGAGGAGGTGGGGAGCGGCACCAAGCAGGGAGCGGATTCCACCTTCCTGGAGGATACGCTGTGGCGGATCGGGGAGTGCATGGGGCTCGACAGAGGCGGCGTCCTGCGCCTGATAGCGGACAGCTTCCTGATATCCGCGGACAATGCCCATGCGGTGCACCCCAACCACCCGGAGAAGGCAGACCCCACCAACCGGCCTTATCTGAACAGGGGGCTTGTCATCAAATTCCACGGAAGCCAGCGGTATGCCACGGACGGCGTGTCGGCGGCCAGGATGCGGAGCATCTGCGAGAAGGCCAAGGTGCCCTGCCAGGCCTATGCCAACCGCTCGGACATCCCCGGCGGCGGGACATTGGGCAATGTCTCCACCTCCCATGTGTCCCTGTCCACAGTGGACATCGGCCTGCCCCAGCTGGCCATGCACTCCGCGGTGGAGACTGCGGGAGTGAAGGACACGAAGTACGCCGTGGAGGCCTTCAAGGCGTTCTTTGGAGAATAATGCCCGGGGCCGGGGGATGCCGCGTTACCTGCGCTTGGCAGCGATGGGTGGAACAGGAGGTGGAGCGGGCGGTTCTGGCGATGCCGCATTACCTGCGGGTGGCAGCGATGTCCACGGAGAAGGTGTCGCCCGTGGTGTCGTCCTCAAAGGATTCCAGGTAGGAGACAGTGAACTCCGTGTCTCCGGCAGGCACCTCGAACAGGAGGAGCCCGGTGAGGCTTTCGCCTTTCTCCAGAGCGTACTCTGAGGGCAGAAGGGTCTCCCGGGCGGCCTCCGGAATTTCCAGGTCTTCGTAGGAAGTGATGGGATAGTCGTAGATCTGTTCCTCGCCGGCATTGTCGTCGTAGAGCACGATGAAGTCCCAGTCGAACATGGTGATGCCCTCCTGAAAGGTGTTCTTAACGGTGACCTCCACCGCCAGCAGGTCGTAGCCCGGGGTGGGGATGTAGCCCTCATATTTGCTGTAGGTGTAGGCTTCATTCAGGGTGAAGTCGAAAAAATAAGTGCGCATGGTATCGCCTGCCGCGCCCTGGGCATAGCCCTCCTTGGGGAGGACGATGGAGCCGGAGGAGCCGCAGGCTGCCAGCAGCAGGGCCGAGAATGTGATGAGCAGGAGGGACGCGATCCGTTTCTTCATGATGATCTCCATTCCGCCGCCCTCTGGCGGGCGGCATATATCGTGCGATACTTGCTTTATATGTTAGGTATGTTAGCATATCTATAGAAGAAAGACAAGTGGAAAGACAGGCCGTGGAAGAAAATTCAAAAAAGGAATTGACTTTTTGCGCATATGGTGTTAATATACTTTTTGTGCAGTGCATATGCGGAAGTGTCGGAACTGGCAGACGAGCAAGACTAAGGATCTTGTGGCAG
>OFFF01000572.1_pt1 | contig 27553 bp, 30 predicted proteins | sample 1521301 | NCBI WGS metagenome assembly OFFF01 (sample SAMEA3504101, study PRJEB24116) | mouse gut metagenome | biome: mouse gut; feature: mouse-associated habitat; material: faeces | place: Denmark | collected 2011
CGTCGGAAGTAAGGAAGCGCCGGAAGCGGCGCGGATGGAGCTTAAGAACCTGTTGGGCGACATGGATGTATATGCGTCAAGGATGGAGGGGCTGCTCCAGAGGATAGAGGAAAAGCTGGGGGAGGTTCCATATATAGACAACCTGCTGGCAATCAAGGGAATCGGGATGGCGACGGTCAGTGGCTTTATAGCAGAGGTGGGTGACATAGGACGTTTTGACAACCCCAAACAGCTGCAGAAACTGGCGGGGTATGCCATCGTGGCAAATGATTCGGGCAAGCATAACGGGGAAAGCCGCATCAGTTACCGTGGGCGGAAACGCCTGAGGTACGTGCTGTACGAGGCCGCTATATCATTGATTGGGAAGAATGAGGAGTTCCGGGAAATACATGAATACTACCAGACAAGGAAAGAGAACCCGCTGAAAAAGATGCAGTCGGTGGTGGCGGTAGCCTGCAAAGCGCTGAGGATATTTTATACGATTCTTACAAAAGGCGTGGAGTATGACCCAAAGAAACTGCTGGGAGACATCAGGAGGCCGCAGGTACAGGCGTCATAACAAACAGCAGGAACGAAAAACAGGCAATGCCCTGTCACGGTTGGACTGAGCCTCCGGCAAGGATGGCGGGAGCTGAATCCAGCCATGACAGGAAGGCTGGAAGGTATGGGACAGGCCGGGAAAACGTCCGCCGCAAGGTGCCGGCTTCGTCAGCATACCGATCAGGTCAGTAATACTTAAAACAAAGAATGAGCCAGTAGTCGGCAGGAATATTTTCCATAGGGCAGGACCCTGTAAAGGAGCTAAGCTGACACCCTGGTTATGGGCAGGCGGAACGAAGGAAGTTAGGACCCGCGAGACGGTGATCCTGGTAGACACGGGAGGTGCGCTGCCATAGAAGGAGGGGTATACACAAGGCCATGCAGAACGAAAAACCAAGACGTTCTGTTTCGTGTACCCTGCACCCTCTATTTTCGTACCAGATGCAGAGAAATGTCCATCTCCTTGGCTCATTCACCTGAGATATAAACTTTAAATTCCTTGATTTTTTAAGGAAAATCACTTGACATTATAGGGAGGTAAACGATATGACCAAAAGTATCTTAAAACTCGAACCATATAAGGACAATAGCAGCCATCCAAACAGCTTCAGAACCATCTTCAAGACAAAGCATGGTCGGATTGTGTTTCTGGCGCTCTCAATTGACGGTACTGGTTGTACCATAACGGACTGCTTTTACATCGACCGCAACCAAGGTAGAACCGGGGCAAAACGCTATAGCTCTAAACCCCAAAAAATGCAGACATTCCAATTCGGTATAGATGCGCTTCTCTCTGTAATAGCATCCGAACTGGACAAAAAATTTTACGGTGTGGAGTACATACAGACAAGCGACTCTGCTCTCCCGCTCGACCAGTATCTGCAGATGAAATCAGAGTGTGCCTTCAGAAAGTACCATTTCCTGATTATGATTGGAAACGGTGAACAGCACAACGGATTGCCTGCCAGGCTCCGTACACGACTGAAAAATAAGCTTCATCGGTCAATCTATGTGGAACTGGCCTATTACAAAAACGGCCAGGGAGTCATCAGTCAATGCTACTACTATGACCGTATGTACAAAAGGAAGGGAATCAAAGTCACCCCACCGATGTTGACAAGCTGTTTCTTTCCATACAATCAAAAGGAAATAATAAATCTGCTGAACCATGAAATATGCTGCGACTTCACTCATATGATTGTAACAGACGGAATCGACATAGATTCCAACAGAACGCCCCTTTGCGGCGCATTATAAGTTGAGCCAAACCAGAACAGGAGGTATTATCATATGGCGACATTGACAAAAGAGTACACGGACATAAAGGACATCAGGCACAATGTGGAGCATCTTGTGATGCCCACCAATGACAAAAGGCACAGAGACCAGCTCCTTGACGAGCTCTTCCATGCCCTGATAAAGCCTCATAATCGTGCCCAAGCCCGTCAGGAAATCCAGCTGTCAGAAATCTAAAATCAGGCTATGATTCTGCCAGCCAAAATCTGCCATGAAAGGAGGTGTGTCAAATGGCAATCATCCTCTACGCCCGGAAATCTGTAGAACGGGAAAACAGCATCAGCTGTGAGACCCAGCTGGAATACTGTCGTTCCGTCATCAAACCGGACGAACGGGACGAGAAAGTCCTTACCTTCGTGGATAACGGTTTCTCGGGAGGGAACATCAACCGGGACGGTTTCCAGAAAATGATGAAGCTCGTCCGACAGGATAAGGTCAGCAAGGTAATCGTATACAAGCTGGATCGTATGAGCCGCTCTCTGGCGGACTTCGTGAACATCCTCCAGGAATTCAAGGCCCACAACGTAGAATTCGTGTCTTCCCAGGAGTCCTTTGACACATCCTCCCCTTACGGAGAGCTGATTGTGAAAATCCTGATGGTGTTCGCCGAGTTTGAACGGACATCCACCATCAACCGGGTCACCCAGGCTTATGCCCACCGGAGTGAAATGGGATTCTACATGGGCGGCAGGCAGCCCTACGGCTTCGAGCTTGTCCCTACCGTCATCCACAATATCAAGACCAAGAAGCTGAATCCCATTCCCGACCAGGCAGCTCAGGTACAGTACATATTTGAGGTTTACGCCCAGGAAAGCGTATCCCTAAGACGACTGCAGGATATCCTGATTGCAGAAGGCAAAAATCCTCTGAACGGGAGCGCCTGGACCACAGCAAAACTCTCCGCGTTGTTGAAGAATCCCATCTATGTCAGGGCGGACTGTGACATATACGACTATTATGACCGGCATGGCGTTCAGATGATAACCGATGCCGCAATGTTCACCGGGGAATACGGCGCTCAGCTCTATGGGCGCACCAAGCATGAATCCGGAAATCCGGACTGGTCCGACATGAAGCTGGTCCTGCTGACCCACAATGGTATCGTTGACTCCGACATCTGGCTGAAATGCCAGCGGAAGCTGGAAAAGAATAAACAGATAACGAACAGTTACAGCAATCCAACCAGCTGGCTGGCCGGTAAAGTGATCTGCGAAAAGTGCGGTCACACGATGACTACCATAAAAGGGAAAACAAATAAAACCGGCGAAATGCGCAGATATTTCAACTGTACAGGCAAGTCACACAAAAAGCTCTGTACAGGGCCTAAAGTATCCATCTATGCCGAGGATCTGGAGAATATGGTCTATGACTGCATCTCCGAGAAGCTTTCCGACCTGGCCCAGACAAATCATCCTGCTCCAAAAGCCCATATCGGGGAAATCAATGACTGTAAGCTGAAAATCAAATCCATTGAAAAAGAGGAAAGACAGCTCTTGGACACCATGCTGGCGGGAGGCTTCAACGAAGATCTCCTTACCCTTGCCAACCAGAAAGCCTCACAGCTGAAAAGAGACCGGCTGGCTCTCTATGAGCGTATGGAAGAATTAAAGAGTTTGCATTCCGAGACAAATAAAGCGATAGACCTGGCTAAATCCTGGAAGACGGCGGATTATGACCGAAAAAAAGCTGTCGCAATGATAATGATTCACCAAATACGCATCAGCGAAGACGGAAGCGCCAAAATAGTCTGGAACCTATAACTGGCTGTCTTTGGAGAAAATTCTCCAGAGACAGCCTTTGAAATCGTCTGCTGAGACAATCTTTTGTGCCGCTCCATTCAGGCTCTGGCTCCTATCGCTTTTCCAGCCGCTCTATTACACAGCTGTGATGTTTATTGGCGTCGTCCCTGTCATAATTTATACCCACAGCCAATATCTCGCCCATATATCCCTCCAGCGCCTGGGTGTAATGCCTGTCCTTTATCTGCCGGATAGCCGCATTGACTGTCCTGTCATATTTCAGTTCTACCACCAGCGCCGGTTTCTTGACCGAGGGCAACGGAAGGAATACCACATCCGCATAGCCCCGGCCCGAGGGGAGCTCCCTTATGAGCCTGTAGTCCTTTCTGGCACTGTAATATGCGAGCCCAATTGCAACAAGCAAATTCTTGTCCAGAAAATCATTGGACAAGAATTGCGAGTTCTCATCATTGTAAGTCAAAATAGAGGCCGCCTCCGTGTGTGCCTGGTCAAGCCCTCTCGCCACACTGTCCGCATCGCCATCCAAAGTATCTCTGAGAAGCTTATCCGATGCCTTTAAAATACGCATGATTTCCGGCCAACCGCTGACGCTCATGGCATTCTCGAACTCCCCCACAATCTCCTTATTGGGGATGAACGCCTCCTCCTTCTCGGCATCATATGCCAGATATCCCAGATGAATCAGGAGCGTGAGCACGTCGTCCTTTGTCCTGAAGTTTTGCATGTCGTTCTGGAAGCTCCGCGTGTTGACCCTGGCACATCCGCCTCCCAACATCTGCACGATGTCCGAGCGGAGCCCGTCGAAGTCCATGTCAATATAGATTTTCAGGGCATCGTAGGTTTCAGTAGCAGTCCAGTAATTGGACAGAACATGGCTTTTCATTGCCGCAACTACAGACCTGGGATTATAGATATGCCGGAACTGCCGGAATCTGTATCCATCATACCAATTGCTGGTCTGTGCAAAATCCATATTGTATTTCTCACATAATGCCTTTACCTCATCCTCTGTAAAACCGGTATATTCCTCAAGAGCAAACTGGTCTGTCATGGAATATTCCCAGAACATATTCAATGCTGAATGCTGGCCATACTTTTTTACGGGCAGAATGCCTGTCATGTAGACAAGGGCGACATACTGCTGGTCTTTTAAAAGATTCCTCAGGAAATCCAGATACTGTTTCTGCAGCGTTTCCGACTCCTGCCGTTCCCTCATGACACAGTCCCACTCATCTATCAGGAATATGAACTGCTTGTCCGTTTTTACATAGATTTTCCTGAGCGCCGCGGCCAGCCCCATATCCCGTCTCTGCAAGATTTCCCCATACTCTTCTGCCAGTTCCTCCACTACTTCCTGTTCCAGATACTCCGTCACCTTTCCTGGCGCCGCCTCAATCAGGAACTGCTGCATATTCAAATAAATGACATCATAATGATTCAGATGCTTTGAAAAGGATTCATCGCTTTCTATCTTAAGGCCTGTAAACAGCTCCCGTGAATCACTGCCGATGCTGTAATAGGCAGAAAGCATCTTCAATGCCATGGATTTTCCGAAACGCCTGGGTCTGCTGACACAGATAAACTTCTGCTCTGTATTGATGCAATTATTCGTTTCTGTAATCAATCCTGTCTTATCAACATAAATCTCGGAACGGATGGACTCCAAAAAGCCCCTGTTTCGCGGATTTAGATAAATTCCCATAAATGCTGCCATCGCCTCCCATTGTCTTTACAATAGTCACTGTTTCTCTGAGACCATTCTAACACAGAAGCAAAATCAAAGCAATCAGGCTATATGCCGATTTTGGCCTGAAACCGCCTGAAATCCACTTAACTTTGCCCGGTTCGCTTCGCCGAACCTCTGGAAATGCACGATTTCCCGCATGCGCAGGAATTTGATGGGCTCGCACACATCCGGCTCCTTCACCAGGCGCAGGATGTTGTCATAGGTGGTGCGGGCCTTCTGTTCCGCCGCCAGATCCTCCATCAGATCCGTCACAGGGTCGCCGGTCACCTGGAACTGGGCCGCGGTGAAGGGGAACCCGGAAGCCGCCTGGAGCCATACGCCTATAGTGTGGTCTACATAGTAATTGGCAAAGCCGCTCTTCTCAATCTCCTCCATGGACAGGTTGCGGGTGAGCTGGTGCACGATGGCCGCCACGATTTCCATATGGGCCAGTTCCTCGGTACCGATGTCCGTCAAAAGCCCCGCCACCTCCCGGTAAGGGATGGAGTAGCGCTGGGACAGGTAGCGCATGCTGGCCCCCATCTCTCCGTCGGGCCCGCCGTACTGGGAAATGATGGCCTGGGCCAGCATGGCGTTGGGCTCCTTGATGTTCACGGGGAATTCCAATCTCTTCTCATAGCTCCACATTTACGCGCACTCTCCTTCCCAGGGCAGAGGGGCCCCTCCCCATCTCCACTCCTCGCCACACTCCGTCAGTCTGAGATTCAGAGGGAAGTATTTCTGGGAGAACTCCTTCTCCATCTGATTCTTGATTCGGTTGTAATGGTTGAAGTATTCCATCGCCCTGCGGTCATGGGGATGGGTATCCAGATACAGTGCCAGCTCAATCAGCACAAAGTCTGCAATCCCGATATCTCTCAAAAGCTGTTCCCTCTCTCTCATGATACGCATCTCCTTCCCGTGAAGGGCTTATCCAGCTCCGGGAATATCGTCCCGGCACAGTAAGCCTTCTCCAAATCATCATACATCCCCTCGAACTCCTGCCAGGGCACATAGGCCATGGCCACCGGGAACCTGTCGATATTTTTGCCGTCACAATGTTCGTGCATTTCGATTCCTTTCATTGCCTAAATTTGCTTGCTATTATACTATGAAGGGACTCGGAAACTGTGCAGCAATCGAGGAGGGGAATCCTTTCTCCCCTGCCCGCCGCACGGCCCGCATGCTGCATCAGCAGCAAAATTCCATATGCAGGTCTGCGCGTAAAAAAACAGACCGGCCGCGCTTTCATCGCGAAACCAGTCTGTCATATCGTTCCAGGGGTATCCTTCCGGAAAAACAGCCATGGAGCCTTCCCTCAATCAGCGGGACTCTCCCATAAAGAACAGCGCAATGGTGCCCGGCCCGGAATGCGCTCCGATGGTAGGGCCGATGTGGCTGATTAGGAAGTTCCGGAATCCGAACCTCTCCTTTATCAGATCCCGCACATACTCCGCATCCTCCAGAGCGTCCCCATGGCTGATGAACACGCAGTCCTCCCTGTTCTCCTCCGCCCAGGAACCCATCTTCTCCTCCATATAATCCACCAGAGCGCTCAGGGATTTCTTCCTGCCCCGCACCTTTCCAATCAGGATCAGATGCCCTTCATCGTCCACATGGAGCTTTGGCTTGATGGAAATCATGGAGCCCAGCACTGCAGCCGTCCTGCTGACCCGCCCGCCCCGGTAGAGGTGATACAGATCGTCTACCGTGAACACATGTGTGAAATTCAGCACATGCTCCTCCAGCCACCGGGCCGTCTCCTCCATGGATTTTCCCGCATCCCGCATCCTCACGGCCTTGTGGACGAACAGGCCCTCTCCCATGGATGCGCTCAGGCTGTCCACCACCCTGATCTTCACCTGCGGATGCTCCTCCATCAGCTCCCGGGCCGCCATACGGATATTGCCGCAGGTGCCGCTTAAGCCGGAAGAGAACGCCAGATAGAGGATTTCCTCCGCTCCCCCTGTCTGTATATATTCCTCCAGCAGCTCCTTCGCCTCGGCGGGATTGATCTGGGACGTGGTGGGCATCTTGCCCTCCTCCCGCATACAGGCATAGAATTCCTTCCAGTCCAACTGCTTTTCCCTGCCGTAGGTGACGCCGTCCAGGATATAGCTGATGGGCAGGCAGCCCACATCATGCGCCTCCAGATATTCCATCGGAAGGTCTGCCGTGCTGTCGGTAATGAGTTTGAACATATTTCTCCTCCTGCTATACTCTATTCCATACCATATAATCGGCATTTCATTCTTGCCAGCCACATAGCACAGCCTGTCATGCCGTTCATCCGGTTTTTGGCAAGATTTAATCACCGAATATATATAATCAACTTTCCTGACTTTACCACAAATCTCCTCATCTGTCAAATCCGCGCCGCTATCCGGAGCCCCTCTCCGATTCCCTGTCAAAACCAGCGCGTATACTCCCCCGCGCTTCGTCCTCCTCGCCGGAACAGCTCACTGGGGCAGCAGGATCTCCGTGGTGAAAGCCCCGTCCTCGCTGTTGCGGCTGATGTAGCCGTGGCACCGCTCTACGATGGTGTCGATCCGCACCAGCCCGTATCCGTGGCCTGTGCCCTTGGTGGTGCGAAACCGCCCTGCCTCCTTTTTCTGCTTCTTCTGCGCCGTGGTGTTGGTAAAGGACATGTACAGTTGGGTGTTCTTCATGTCCATATAGACGCGGATCAGGCGCTCCTCCTTGGGCAGCGCCATGCATGCCTCGATGGCATTGTCGAAAAGGTTGCCCATGATGATGCACAAATCGATTTCAGACGTGGTCAGGGACACTGGCACATGGGCGTCCGCCCTGACGGTGATGTCCCTGGATTTCGCCAGGGATATCTTGCCGTTCAGGATGACGTCCGTCATCTTGTTGCCTGTCTTCAGCACGGTATCCACCAGCTCCAGGTCGGCCCTCAGCTCCTTCAGGTACGCCTTCAGGGATTCCAGGTCACCCGCCTGGGCATAGCTGCCCAAGACCTGGATATGGCTGCGGTAGTCATGCCGCCATCCTCTCACCTGGCTGTACATGTTCTCCATCTCCTCGTAGTGGGCCGTCAGCAGGCCGCTCTGGTACTGCGCGATTCTTTTGTCTATCAGCTTGTCCAGCAGGCGCACAGGGACTCTCCTTTCCGGTGAAAAGGTCAGAAATAGGCGATCAGGGCCCGGTTCACTCCCTCGTAGGCCCTGCCGGACAAAGGCAGCCGGGTGCCGTCCTTCAGGGTCACGTCGGTCCTGGCCACCTGCTTCACGAACCGCAGGTTCACGATATAGGAGCGGTGAATTTTGTAGAAGCTCTCGTCCAGTTCCCCTTCCAGCTCCTTTAATGTGCGTTTTACCGTATATTTTTCATCGGCATGTACCGTGACATAGTTGCGCAGCACTTCCAGATACCGGATTTCATGCAGCGGCACCCTGGTGGTGGCGCTGCCGCAGGTGAGCAGGAGGGCATTCTCCCTGGCGGCCAGCCGCTTCATGGCCCTGTCCAGCACAGGGCGCAGCTTTTCCCCTGTCACCGGCTTCAGCAGATAGTGGAGCGCCTCCACATCGTAGCCCTGCCCGATATAGTCCATGTAGCCCGTGATGAACACAATCTGGAGCCCCGCGCCCATTTCCCGGAGCCTCCCTGCCAGCTCCACGCCGCTCATCTCCTTCATCTCGATGTCCAGGAACAGCACGTCTACGGAATCGTCGTCCTCATATGCGAAGAGAAAGGCCTCGGCGGAGGGATAGGATTCTATCCGCAGGGGCTGCCCCGCCTCCCGGTTCCACTCCAGTATCAGGGACTTTATATAATCCGCATCCGCGGCGACATCGTCACATATGGCAAATCTGTACATGGCAAAATCCTCTTGGCGGCTTCGCTGGCCGCTTGGCTCATTGCCCGCGGGAATAAAAACATCCCACAGGAAAACAGAATGCTGGTACGGCTGATTCCTGAGGGATGTCGAAAACAACTATTCCTTAATCTTGTCAAGCTCTGTCAAGTTTACTCCTGCCACTGTCAGTATTACTTTCAGTTCAATATAGCGTTCTTTCATTTCCGCGTATACATCTGAATCCTTTTGTGACAGCTTCATGTAGCGCTGCAGTCTGCTGAACTCTTCAACAGATATCTTTATCATCTCTTTTTCAGACATCCTATCACCTCTTTCTAAAACGCCGTACCTATATTCGATACTTTCATTATAACAGCCCTCCGGTAAGGTGTAAAGCTTTATTTCGTCCCCCCATTCGGCTATTTCGTCACCGCTGCGCCAAATTGCGGGAATCTATGATACAATAATTACATCCGCAAATTCCTATCGAAAGGAGACATGACAGAACGATATGGCAGAAAAAAAGCAAAAACCCAAATACAACATGTGGCAGTCCGCCGCCTTCATGGTGCGGCTGGCCATCCGGGAGCGGGAGAAGAAGGTGCCCGTGCTCTGCATCCTGACAGCGCTTCTGGCGGTGACATGCAATCTCTCCGGGCTCTATGTGGCGCCCGTCATCCTCGGTTCCGTAGAGGCCCCTTTGCGGCATAATGAGTACCTCTTTTCTTGTGATTTTAATTATACTTCATTAGCCACTCCCGTTACAACTCTATTATAGCACTTCAGAGCCCAGCTCTTCCAAAGCCATTTTGGCGGCGCAGGCTGGGGATTGAACAGGGCCTTCGGGCTGTTGGAGGACCTCTTCACTGCCGTCTTCACTCTGACCGGCGGCATAGCGCTGACCGTGACCCTGTTCACCGCCAAAGTGCCCGATAATGCCGGGGCGCTGACTATCCTGAACAGCCCGCTTTTTGTGGTCCTCATCATGGCCGTCATGCTGGCTGTCACTTATGTGGCTCCTATGTTCTCCAATAAGTCGGACAGCTATTTCGCCTTCAATTCCGACACCCACGCACTGGCCAACCGGCTCTTCGGCTACTATGGCTTCATGGGCCACAGGCGGGAATTTGCCACGGATATGCGCATCTACCGCCAGGATCTCCTGTGCGGGAAATTCAACAGCGACAAGACCGGCACTTTCAGCTCCCAGGGCTATTTCGCCCGTCTGGCCAGAGGCCCCATGGGCGCCTACTCCGGCGCTTCCAGGGCAGTGTCCGTGCTCTTCACCGGCATAGCCTACCTGTTCGTGGGCCTCAAAGCCTGGGCAGGGGCTTTCGGCGTAGGCCTGATGACCCAGTATGTATCCTCCATCGTCAGGCTTTCGGACGGAGTCTCCTCCCTGATAGGCACTGCCGGGCTAATCCGCATCAACGGCTCTTTCGTGCGGCAGTTCTTCGACTTTATGGACTGCCCCAATGTGATGTACCAGGGGAGCCTGACCGTGGAGAAGCGCCACGACCGGCAGTATGAGATAGAATTCCGGGACGTGTCCTTCCGGTATCCGAGAAGCGAGCAGTACGCCCTGCGCCATGTGAACATGAAGTTCAAGGTAGGGAGCCGGATAGCCGTGGTAGGGGAAAACGGCAGCGGCAAGACCACCTTCATCAAGCTGCTGTGCAGACTCTATGACCCCACAGAGGGCACTATCCTCTTAAACGGCATCGATATCCGCAAATACAGCTATCCGGAATACCTGTCCGTTTTCTCGGTGGTATTCCAGGATTTTGCCCTGACAGCCCTGCCGCTGGGCCAGAACGTGGCCTCTGCCGCATCCTATGACAGGGAAGCCGCCGTCTCCTTCCTGAAGAAAGCGGGGTTTGGGGACAGGCTGGACCAGCTTCCCAAGGGCCTGGATACTTATCTGGGCAAGGACCTGAACGAGGACGGCGTGGACATGTCCGGCGGGGAAAAGCAGAAGATCGCGCTGGCCAGGGCCCTGTACAAGGATGCGGCCTTCATCGTCCTGGATGAGCCCACCGCCGCATTGGATCCCATTGCAGAGGCCGAAATCTACAGCAGGTTCAACGCCATCATAGAGGACAAGACGGCCATCTACATCAGCCACCGCCTCTCCTCCTGTAAATTCTGCGACGACATATTAGTCTTCGACAAGGGCTCTGTCATCCAGCAGGGACGCCATGATGCCCTTGTGGCAGATGCAGCCGGAAAGTATCATGCGCTGTGGCACGCCCAGGCCCAATACTATGACGACGCCGGGGCCGGTGTTCTAGTGTAAAACTGGTGTAAAATCAGATTTGGAGCCAACAAAAAGCCCTGTCCGTCTGGCATACAGCCTGAAAGACAGGGCTTTTTCACACAGCGGCATTTCGTCTTATTCGTCCTCTTTCAAGGCTCCCGGCAGCCGCGTCCGGAACAGCTTGCTCTTCAATGCTTTCCATTTAAAGGGAATCAGCGGGTACAGGTAGCTCCTGTGGGACACGGTCCGGTTGCAGCCCATGGCCAGCAGGGACAATAGTATCCCGCCGATATACCCCCACAGATTGAACCACTGGGCCAGCAGCAGGGTGATGATGCGCAGGAATTTCAGGGCGTACCCCAGCTCGTAGTTGGACTGGGTGTAGTTCGCGATGGCTACAAAGGCCATGTACAGCATAACTTCCGAGCTGAACCACCCGCTGTTCACCGAGAATTCCCCCAGCACCAGGGCCGCCATGACGCTTAAGGGGGTGCTGAGCATGTTGGGGGTGTTGATGGCCGCCAGCTTCAGGCCGTCTATGGCCAGCTCCAGCACCAGGAACTGCCATATCAGAGGGAGGTTGGGCTCCTCCTGCAGCATGATGAAGGAAAAGCTCTCCGGAATCCACTGGGGATTGTTCATCATCAGCAGGAAGGTAGGAGTGACCAGATAAGTCAATATGGAAATCAGGAACCTGGTCATCCGCAGATAGGTGCCTGTCACCGGCGGGAAATAGTAGTCGTCCGCCTCCTCTATCACATCGAATATGGTGGTGGGCAGTATCATGGCCGATGGGGAATTGTCCACCAGTATGACGATATTCCCCTCCAGCACCTGGGCGGACGCCGCATCGGGCCGCTCCGTGTACTTGAACTTGGGGAAAGGATTGTACCATTTCCGCTGGTACAGGCATTCCGCCAGGGATTCCTGGTTCATGGTCAGGGAGTCCGCTTTGATGTCCTGGATTTTCCGCCTGATTTCATCCAGGAAGACATCGTCCACCCTGCCTTTCATATAGCAGAGGGCGATGTCCGTGTGGGAGCTCTCCCCGGCGTTCAGCATCTCCATGTGCAGGTCCGTGCTGCGGATTCTGCGGCGGATCAGGGCCGTGTTGGACACCAAAGTCTCCACGAAGCCGTCCTTGGAGCCCCTGAGGGCCTTGTCCTTCTCCGGCTCCGCCACGCCCCTGGAGGGATATGTCCTGGAGTCGATGACCAGCGCCTTCTCATAGCCGTCTATCAGCAGGAGGAACATCCCGGAGAGCAAAGACTGTATCAGGGTGTCCCACTTATCCTCTATGTCCACCTCCACATAGGGGGTGAACTGCTTCGACATGCCGTGCATGTCCTCCGGCATCTTGTCCGGGGTCAGGTCCATGAAATACTGCAGGAGCTTCTGGTCCAGGTCGTCCTTGCAGAAGCCGTCTACCAGGTACATGCAGGCCTCTTTGCCGCCGATGTGGACGACACGATAGATGATGTCGAAATTCCGTTCCACATCCAGGGTTTGGTTCAGATAGGCCATGTCCGCCTGCAGGGAACCTGTGATTTTCTGTTTACTGTCCCTCTTTTCTTCCATGCTTTCCATGCTTCGATAAACTCCTTTTCAGCCGCGGTTCGTGCAATAATCCTTCATTCCGTTCACACTTATCTTAGCCAAACCGGGAATTTTTATGCGCAGCAAAAAAGCCGGCCTCATAAAAGGCCGACTCTTTCGATTCTATAGCTATGCTACCTTCCGCATCCTTCTGGAAACCATGAGGTACGCGCCGAACAGCATTACCTCAATGCATGTCACCAGTCCCCGAATCCACGGGGGAACCTGCATGTCGTATGCTCCCATAGTCAGAAAGTCTACGCCTACGCATATCGCTGCCATAGCCTGTATCAGCTCACGCAGCTTCTTTCCCTGCGCCTGCTGCTTTTCCAGGGCCAGGATTTTCGCTGGATAAGGGAATCTGTCATTTTCGGAACTGCTTTCTACATTTCCCTCTGACAAAAGCTCATCTACCGTGATTCCGAATACCTGCGCTATCCTCTTAGTCATGCCCAAATCCGGACATCTGGAACCGCTCTCCCATCTGCATACGGTCTGCCTGGAGACATAAAGCCTGTCGGCCAGCTGCTGTTGGGTGAGACTGTTTTTCTCGCGCTGTATTTTTATGTTCTCGTTCCATGCCATATCTGTTCTCCTCCTTTGGAATGCTTTTCCGGAATGCATTTCTTCTGGAATGCTCTTCTTCCGTTTGTTCTATGATACTACTTTCCTGCGCTTTTGAAAAGCGCCGAGGTGGAAACGGTATGTTTCCATTCCGGTAACAGCATATCTACCGCGCTTTCCGCACATCCAGCACCTTCATCAAAGCCTCCTGCAACACCCTGGACACATTGATTCCCGCATGCTCCGCCGCATGATTCGGCCAGCTTGGCAGGACCGCGTTCCGCCTAACTGTCCTTGTATCGAGATTGCCACGGAATCCTGTGCCTTCTATCATCAAAAAAACTCCTTTTCCGCCATAATCTGTGCAATTTTTGTACACTTATCATGACCTGAAAAGGAGTTTTTATACCCGTAGGGTTATTTCCCTGCATCAATCTCCGAGAGATTTTCCGAACTTAAAACTCACCATCATAGTACTCTGCCACCAGGCAATCCATTCCGGATACTGGTTGGCCTCCAGCTGTTCCTGGAAGGTATTCCACGTCTCATCCGTGATACCGTTTACGATGCTGTTGGAGATGAAATTGTTCACCAAATCGACCAGCTCGATTTCCATAAAAGAGCGCTCGTTGACTTTCTCTGCATCGGTGAATTTGACGGGCATATATTCCGTCTGCAGATAGTCCCAGACCACATCCACCATTGTTTGACGGTAATAGTTGTCATTCTCCATGTCTGCGGACAGTACTGCCAGTTCATCTTTCCGAATCAAAGGACAGCGCGAACCACCTACACCGTAAGTATAACCATAGTCCACCCCTTCTTCCACTTCCGTAAAAACACGTTCTACCACCTTACCGTCCTCGATATCCCAGGTACCGCCCTTTTCGCCGACGCTGACAGTATATTTCATCTCTGTGCTGCTGGACAGATAGTTCCACCAGGTCAGAAGCGCCTCTATGTTTTCACATTTCGCTGAAGCCACGAAAACAGTGCGTCCCGCAGTAAGGCGGTCTCTTTCTCCGGTCTTTACCGGTTTCACGCCCTCTATGGCAGTGTAGTGGTCAAGATCCGGATAAAGGCCCGGTCTGGTGCGGTCATAGTAGTCATCCGGCTCCAGCGTAGCCGCATGCACCACGGGAACATACCCCTCTTTATAACTGGCAAGATTCTTCAAATCCAAATCCGATTCTATCTGGATATAGAACGGCAAATCCTTTCTGTCCAGCCTACTGCTCCTGTAGGCAATCTGGAAGGACAGCGGCTCGTTGCGCATGGCCAGGGTCTGAGGCAGGGATTCCCCGCTTATCTCATCGGGAAATATCTTTGCCAGGGAAGAAAGCAGCCTTGTCTCTAACATATTCCATCCTCTCTTTCATGATTTTCCATGTTTTCACGTTTTACATCAGTTCATTTTGCCACCCACGCATGATCGGGATCGTCGCTGCGGTTGAAACCCTGGTGCTCACCTGCCATCACCCACAGGAAATAAGTTTCGTAGCCTGGTATGGAAACCGTGGTATGATATCCTCGCGGGAATTCTACCAGCTCGGCCTGTTTCACTCTGTACGCCTCATCTATCTCTCCGTCACGGGTATAAAGGCATTGTACCGCGAATCCCTGACTCGGCTGGAACAGGAAATAGTACAGTTCTTCCGCGATAGACTCCCTGGGCATATCTTCCTCATCGTGTTTATGGGGCGGGAATCCCGCCCAGTTGCCCGGAGTCACATAGGCCTCTCCAATGGTCAGGACTTTGGCATTGCTGTTCTGGTCGATGAGGAAACTCGTCTCTCTCTGGAAAGGCTGCCTACCGAGCACGGACAGTGTCACATGGTCTTCCCGCAGCAGCTGAGGCTTTGTCCTTTCTGCCACAGGCGCCCTGCATACCGCGATTTTGACATGGCCGCATGCTTCTATCGTCAGCTTCTGTTCCCTGGGCATGTAGAAGCACTCTGCTCTCCTGTTTTCGAATACCGTGCTTCTGTTGCCTACGCGTTCCCATCTCACCCCATCAAAACCGACATCACAATGTCCTTCCAGCATGATGAAAGCCGTCTCCTTATCCGCCGTGTCGAAAGGGATGCTCTGTCCCTCTTCCAGTTCGATTATGCCAAATTCCAGCATCTTCAGCATGGAGTTCTCTGCCGTACTGATTTTCGTATATCCGCTGCCGGGGATATAGCTTTTCTTGTAGTTCATGTTCTCCTCCTGTTCCGGCGCTCCGCTGTCACCCAGGGTATCCGCCCTTTGTCAATATCTCTTCCATTTCTTCCATCACTTCCCGCCAATCGGCCACAATCCCGTAATCCGCATAGTCAAAAATCGGCGCATGGGCATCTTTATTGACCGCGATAATCTTCTCTGCTCCCATGATTCCTGCCAGATGCTGGACTGCACCGCTGATGCCCGCCGCAATATAGATTTCCGGATGAACCGCTATTCCCGTCTGGCCCACCTGGCACCGATAAGGGGCATATCCCAGGTTCACAGCCATCCTGGTAGCGCCCAGCGCCGCTCCAAGGCGCTCCGCCACCCAGGCCAGCCAGGAAAATCCCTCTTTAGAGCCAATGCCCGCTCCCCCCGCCAGAATCAAATCGGCCTGCCACAGGGAACATTCCTCCGAGAGCTTTTCAAAAGAAATCTGGCGAATCCTGTCATCCGTATCCTCCAGCCGGTTCTCCCGGATAATCCCCTCAGCCTTGTCATATTTTCTCCCCCGATAGATGCCCGGCCGGACTGTGGCCATCTGTCTCGCTCCGATGCTCTGTATACAGGCCAGCAGACTGTTCCCGAAGGCCGGGCGAGTCTGCAGCAGCCTTCCGTCCCCGTCCAATGCAAGCTCCGTGCAATCCGCGGTCAGTCCCGCCTCCAGCATGTTCGCCAGCATGGGCATCATGCCGCGCATCCGAATCGTGGCCGGAGCCAGGATAATCCCGGTTCTCCACTCGCCGCATATCTTTCCCCGCAGCCACCGGGCCAGGATACTGTCATCCATGAAATCCTCTCCCAGAAATAGTACGTCCGCCCTGTCTGCGCCATAGGAAAAAGCTTCCCTGGCGCTTTCCTTTCGGAAAGCCAGCACATGCACTTCTCCCTGAAAGCATGCCGCCAGTTCCGCTGCCTTGCTTACCAGTCCCCAGTCCGGCCTTTCCGGACATATCACCAGGATTTCCTTACACATGCCCCTTCTCCCGAATCATGGAAAGTATTTTTTCTGCCCCAATGGTAACATTTGTCTCCTTTGGACCTTTTCGCAGCCCTTTTTCAAGCTGTGCCACGCGCATCACTTTTGTCCTGGAACCGGACAGTCCACATTTACAGGGCTCCAGCCCCAAATCTGCAGCTGTAAGGATTTCCACCTTTTTGCCGACGGAAACCTTTCTGGCCCTGAGACCCGGCAGCCGCAGCGGATATGCGTATTCACAGAAAGACACCACTGCCGGTACCTGAACCGCAAGTCTGACTATTCCCTGTTCCAGAATCCTGGTACAGGAAAAATGTTCCGATTCCGCTTCCAGAGAAGATGCATTTGTAATACAGCCAAGTCCCAGTGCCGCGGCTACCTCCCCCGGAACCTGGCCGGTCTCCCCGTCCATGGTCCTTCTTCCACATAGAATCAAGTCGAAAAAACCCATTTTTTGATTGCAGCCGCAAGAACAGCCGCAGTAGCGTAAGTGTCCGCCCCCGCCATTTGAGAATCGCTGACCATCACTGCCCGATCCGCCCCTCTCGCCAAAAGCTCTGCAAGAACATCTCGCGCACTTTCGGCCGCCATGGTAAGGACTGTGACCGTCCCCTCCCCCCGCAGCCTGAACGCGGCTTCCAGGGCCGCCATGTCCGCCAGATTCAGCTGATGGGATATCCTGTCCCGCATTATGCAGAAGTCGCTGTTCATGGCGACTTCACCTGCCTCCAACGGCACCGCCTTAACCAGAACCAGGAGCTTTCGCTTCATATGCATCCCCCATCCAGCGCTTCGAAAAGGTCTACCAGCTTCCTGCCCTCCGGCACGGTCTCCGCCAGGCATTCGTAGGTCTGCGGACTTGCCGTCAGCATGATTTCCGCCTTCGTCCTCAGCATATCTTCCCAGCGTCCTGCCGCAATCCGCTTTACCAGTTCCGGCATATAAGCCTTTGCCAGAGAGGTACCGCAGGATTTCGCCAGTCTCTCGTGATGAAACATCTCCACCAGTTCATATCCCAGCTCTCTGGCAATGTCACGGGCTTCCGTGAATTCCTGAAACGGTACAGGCCAGACGGTCGTCATCATGATAGACCGCACGCCCTTCTGCTTTTCGGGCGATTTTCAGCCTGCCGTCCTTCAAAAGCCTGCGAATATAAGCAGTGGCCGTCACCACCGTCCCCTTCAGCCCAATGCCCCATTCCGGATATTTCTGAACCATGATTTCAGCGTCATAACTGTCCAGGACAACGATTTCTTTCGCCTCCGTCCCGTTTATGGTTCCGGCACAGATTTCCGCCTGCTGCCGCACTTCCTCCACATAGCCTGTCAAATCTCCCAGCATGACGCCGGAAGCCGGTTCCTGTTCCAGCACCGTATAAGACACGCCTGCCTTATCCAACAGGCTCAGCAACGCCTTCGCCATCCCGGGAACCGCCACAGCTGCCACTTCTCCCAGATAGACCAGGGTTTCAGCCTTTCCCGTTTTCCCATAGGATTTCTTTTCTGTTCCATATATAGTTCCTGTCTGCTCAATGCGATCCAGTACCTCCGACACCGCTTTTGGCGCCAGGTCGTTCAGGATTGCCTCCGTCCGGGCCTCCCTGATGTAAAGGGGCGGCTGATAGCCTGTGGCACAATTGTCCGTACCGGCATCACAGAGAAGACACTCGTACATAACCTCCGCCATGCTTTCGTCATACACCTTGCCCCGGCGCACCATGGAAAGAAGCAGCGCTTTCGCCCGAGGCGTGTTCACTTCCTTTCCCGTCTGGAGCTGAACCGGGCACAGATGCCGGCACATCCAGCAAAAACGACATTTATCTGCGTGTTTATCCGCAAGCTGACTCATCATCTTTTTCTCCTTATTTATAATCCGTTTACTGTCCTGTGGGTTCCGCTTCTTACAGGCCGAGTTTGTACGGATTCATGATGCCATTGGGATCCAATGCTTTTTTCAGGCCTTCCATCACCTGGAAGGCGGGGCCATACTGCTCCTTCATCAGACGTGCCAGTTTCAGGCCGATGCCGTGATGGTCATTGATGACACCGCCGTTTTCCATGGCTGCCCGCACTCCCGTATTCCAGATCTGGTTGTGCAGCCGCAGGGCCTCCTCCCTGTCCTCTGGCGAATCATCCATGATGAAGCGGTCGTAAATCATAGTTCCCCAGCCATACCAGTGCGAACAGTGCGCAATGAACCGGACGTCCGGGAAATTGCTTTCGATGGCATTCTTCATGGCCCAATAGATTTTTTCCACATGGCTGAAATCAGCTACCGTATCCATAGTGCCGAACATCTGTGGAATATCCATGATATGATCCGGATAGAAAAAAGTGATTCTGTTCTCATACCACTTTTCTCCGTATTCGCTTCCCATATCCCTGCCTCCATGCCTGACACAAATGTCGATGACCATCTCCATCTCAATGTCCACGATTTTTGCAATCCCTTCCAGGGTCAGATTCATAAAGCTCCCTCTTTCTTCCACCCCGATAATCTTCTTGATAATGGAGACGGTCTCCGCCTCGTCGAAAAGCCGCATGATAGACGGCTGGCATTTCTGCATGATATCCCTGCCTGCCTCCAGTCCCGCTGTCAAGTCAGGGAACATGAATCCTCTGTGTCTTCGGCATTCCGGTTGTTCGAAGAGACGGAATGTCGCTTTCGTAATCACCCCCAGCGTCCCTTCCAATCCTATGAAAATCTGGTTCAGATCCGGCCCCGCCGCATGCTTCGGGACAGGAAGCGTGTTCATGATGTCCCCGTTCGGCAGAACCACCTCCATGCTCATGCACATATCGTCTATCTTGCCGTACCTGGAGGACAAAATGCCGACTCCCCTGTGCCCCAGCGCACCGCCTATGGTGCCACAGGTCAGGCAGGAGGGGATATGCATACAGGAATACCCTCTCTCATTGGCATACCATTCCAGCTGCTGGAAAATCATTCCCGCCTCCGCCGTAATGGAATGGGCATTCTCGTCAATGGAAATCAGGTGGTTCATCCGCTTCATATCCAGCAGGATGCCGCCCGCCATAGGAAGTGCGCCGCCCTGGGAACCGGAGCCGCCGCCCCATGTATGTACAGGAAGCTTGTAGTAATTGGCTACCTTCAGGATTCTGGAGACCTCCTCCGAACTCCCCGGCCGGACGATGACATCCGCCATGGGCCCTTCCGCCCCATGGTCTTCCCACATACGGCTGATCCAGAAATAATCCACGCTGTAAGTGGCCCGTTCCGCTTCCGTGGTGGATACATTCTCCCTTCCCACCACATCCTCCAACTCAAATCGAATCATGTCCGACATAAAAGACTTTCCCTTCATCCCTCACTCCTCCAGTTCCTGATATTCCTGTATAAATTTCAGAACCTCATCAAATCCCGGAATCCCTTCCTGTGTGCCGAAGCGGGTACATTTCAGGGCGGAGGCTGCGGAGGCGAAACCGGCAGCCTCCAAAAGCTCCATCCCCTTCATCCTGGCCGCCAGGAACGCGCCGTGGAACGTGTCCCCCGCCCCATTGCTGTCCACAGCCTTCACCCGGAATGCAGGATAACGGACTTCCCTGCCCTCCTGCCAGAGAAAACCTCCCCGCGCCCCCTGTGTCACAATCAATACCTCCGGATGATATGCTCCTTCCAGAATTTCCGCTGCCCGCAGGACATCCCTCTCTCCTGTGAATTTCAGGGAAAACTCTTCAGATGGAATCAATATGTCCACATGGGGCAAAAGCCGCCGAATCCCCGGATAGACGCCCCCTGCATCCAGGCTGACCTTTATGCCATATTCGCGGGCTTTTCTGGCAGCATAGATTGCTGTTTCCAGATGATGGCCGTCCAGATGCAGAAAGGAAGCCTCTCTCAGCACACGGATATCCACATCCTCCATTTTCGGAGAAGGCACATTCCCCCTGCTCCAGACACATGTCCTGGTGGCATTTTGAAGATTCAGGATTACAATACTGTGATAGGAAACCGCCCCTTTCACTATCCTGACATGGTCTGTCCCGACTCCATAGCGGCTAAGGCTTTCCCGGATGAAGTCCCCATAGGCGTCGTCTCCCAATGTCCCGATATAACCGGCCTCTATTCCGAGCTTGCCAGCTGCCAACAAAGCCCCGGCGCAGGGACCTCCTCCCTGGGCCTTTGACTCTATGCCCTGTACTTTGCTGTCTTCTTTCGGAAACCCCTCCACTGTCATCAGCATGTCGAACAAAGCCGAACCGATTCCCAACAATTTCGCCATCACGCATCCGCTCCCAACAATTTTATCTTGCTTATCGCAAAGTTCTTCACCGCCTCCATGGGCCCCTTCATGAACAGATCCACCGCCACGATATCCCTGTCTGCTTCCAGAATCTCATTAAGATAGGCACAACACAGATCCGTGCTGAAATTAACCTTCCTGATTCCGGCCTGGATTGCCTGGCGTATCTGGTCATCCGGCACCCCGGAACCGCCGTGGAGCACTAACGCTGCCTCCACCGCCCGATGGATGTGGCGGATTCGGTCGATGGCAAGTTCCGGCTCTTTTATGTAATGGCCATGAGCGGTCCCCACCATGACAGCCAAAGCCTTTATCCCTGTCTCCTCCGCAAAGCGGACAGCTTCCTCGATATCTGTATAATTAGAAAGGATTTCATCCCTGGCCAGCCCGATATGTCCCAGCTCTCCTTCCACACTTACGCCAACCATTTCCGCCAGCTCCACAATCCGTCTGGTTTCAGCGATATTTTCCGCAAGAGGCTTTGCCGAGGCATCCATCATCACGCCGGTGGCACCGTAACGAATGGCGCGCATCACCTCTGCCTGTCCGGCTCCATGGTCAATGTGCAGCACAGCCGGCGTCTCCAGCTCATCCATAGCCTCCCGCACCAAGGCCGCCACATATCGGGCCTCCCGGGAATCGAACAGCCGGCTGTATATCTGAAAAATCACCGGACTTTTTGTCTCCTTTGCCGCATTCATGACTCCCAGAACCGTCTCCATATTGTATACATTGAACGCCGGTATGGCGCATCCCCTCTTCTCTGCGATTTCCAAAATCGCCCCTAAGTCACAGCGCATCCTATCCTCCTGTCTCTAGTCCCGTATCCTTATCCTGTCATGGCCTTGCCGTCAGATAATCCCTTTGATAGATTTCCTGCAGCGCATCATGGATATCCCTGTATTTTCGGAACAAGGCTTCGTAAATGTTACGATTCTCTGCTATCGGTTCTGTCACAGAATCAATTTCCACACAGGCTGCCACAGCCTCCTCATAACCGGAAAACCATCCAATCCCCACAGCGGTGAGCATGGCTGTCCCGAAAGAAGAATCATCTGTCTTCACCTTTTCCAGCGCTACTCCCAATACATCAGCCACAATCTGCCTCCAGAGCGTCCCCTTTGCCCCGCCCCCGATGACGCGTACCCGATTCATTTCCATTCCCAGATTCTTTACCGTATCCATGCAGTCCCGCAGCGAAAATGCCACGCCTTCCAGGGTCGCCCGTGTAAAATGGTCCTTTGTATGACAGGCGCTGATTCCGATGTAACTGGACTTGAGCCTGGAATCATTGTAAGGCGTCAGCTCTCCGTTCAGATAAGGATGAAATATCAGTCCGTCGCTCCCCACGGAAATCTTTTCAGCCGCTTCATTCAGCCGCTCATAAGGCATTTCCCCCAGGCTGTCCCGATACCAGCGATAGCTGGCAGCGCAGCTGGACGTAGCCGTCCCCGGATACCACAGTCCATCGATTACATGTCTGTAAATGAAACTCCCCGCAGCAAGCTGCGGGGTATCAGCCCGAGACTCACTTCGTTCGTCATTAGTTTGTTGCGCAGCAAGCTGCGGGGAATTAAACCCTCTTTGGGATTAAATATATACGGAGAATCTACCGCTCTGTCGCTTACGGTACAGATGCGCCCTGCTGTGGCCAGCTTCACTGTTGAGTGGCCCCTCTTCACGTTTCCTGCGGCAAAGACCTCCATCACGGTATCCGTCGTGCCAATCAGGACTTTTGTCCCTTCCGAAAGCCCATACTCCCGCGCCGCCCTGGCAGTAACGGTTCCCGCCATTTCGGCAGGCTCCCGGATTTCAGGCAGCCATTCCATGGGAATCTCTCCAATCCGACAGAGCGTTTCAGACCAGCATTTTTTCTCCTCATCATAGAACATGGATCCCATGGCATCAATGGAATCTGTCTCCATAATACCTGTGAGCAAAAAGCGGAGATAATCCTTGGCGAACAAAATATGGCGGATTTTCGACCATATCTCCGGCTCATGACGGTGAAGCCCATCAACTGCGGCAACGTCCAGACCGTGGTCACTTCATTTTTACACAATTTTCTGATAAGAGCAGCATATTCTGCCTTAAGGTACTCTGTCTCCCCGGCGCATCTCTGGTCAGTCCACAGAATCGCTCTGCGCAGCAGCTTTCCGTCCTCATCCAGCAGAACCGCCGTGTGAGTCGCCGCATCGATGGCCAGGGCCTCAATCTCTTTCGGAGGAATCCCTGTCTCCTGATAGATTTTCTGCAAAGCGGCTCCAAAGGCCTTTCCCCAGTCTCCGACATCCTGCTCAGCCCAGCCCGGTCTGTCATAATAGGTCGGATATTCACAGCCGCTGTCAGCTACTGTCCTTCCCTCTCTGGAAAGCAGCGTCACTTTCACAGAACCGCTACCGATATCAATGCCTAATACATAGTTTCCCATTCCGAATCCTCCTGGCAGGATTTTCTTGATACACTAAAGTATAAACCAGATTTCCCTTTTGGCTAATGCACAATTATGCCTATCCTATGCACAAAACAGCTGTTTTCCTCTGTTTTTCCTTAACGTAAAAAGAAAAAGGACTGGAAACCCAGTCCTTTTTCTACTGCCACCACTATTCAATATTTATTCCTGAAAAATCGATTTCGAAATCTTCATATATTCCGGTTTTTAAGCTATCAGCGAATGTATATTCCGCAACCGTGTCATGTCCAAAATCATATACCATGATACGATTTTTTTCAGGATCAACAATCCAATACTCCCTGACTCCTGCAGTACGATACTTGAATAATTTTTTATTATAATCCATTGAACGGCTTGATGGCGAAACAATTTCGATAATCCAATCAGGCGCGCCCTTGCAGCCTTGGTCTGTGAGTTTATTTTTATCACAAATTACAGAAATATCAGGCTCAAGATAAATTCTATCGTCCCCACTCAAAAATACCGCAAATGGCGAAGGGTATACTTCGCAATCTCCGTTTTTATCTTGAATGTAATTAAAAATGCTGTTTGATAACACCATAACAAGTCTTTGATGAATTCTGTCAGGTGCTGCCATCATATATAATTCGCCATCAATCAGTTCCGCCCTTTGTCCGTCTGGTAAATTGTAAATATCATCTATTGAATAAAGCTCAAGCTGTCTTGCCGCATCCATTTTATCACGCTCCGTTTTATCAGGATATCAAATATTACATGAACTACCTGGTGGTACTGCCCAGCCCGCCGTTGCGCACGCCTACAGCCTCATCGTCCACCGTGATTCCGTACTCGATGAAGATTCCCTGGGCGAAGCCCATGCCCTGGGGCACCTCCACCGTCCTGCCCTCATTGGTGTCATTGGTCATTTTGATGAAGATATGCCCCTCATTGTCGGAGTTGAAATAATCGCTGTCGATGATTCCCACCGTGTTGTTCATCTGCAGGCGGTATTTGAAGCCCAGGCCGCTCCTGGGGTAAATCTTCAACACCCAATCTTCGTCTATTTTCGCACGGATTCCCGTAGGAATCTTAATCGTCTCCCCGGGCCCCAGGCGAAAGGTAAACGGCGCAAAGAAATCGTATCCAGCGCTGCCTTTCGTGGCCCGCCCGGGAAGCGGCAGCTTCTCGTATATTTCCCTGATATCCCCATCGGAGTACTGAGGGAAATCTTCTCTTACGGCTCCCTGGAAATTCTCGAAACTCACCTTGAAAAACTGCGCAACTCTCTTCATGTTTCCTCCCCGGCCAATCGCCTGTCCCTGGCGGTTCTCCCGCCTCTTTCCACAACACTGCATCGCCAAAACGGCAAAATCCCATATAAATACGGCTCCGGCTCCCCGCAATGCAGGGAAGCCATATCCTGGCACGGAAATCAAGCACTGATTACACGGGAATTCATGCACCGGCGTACTCGTTCCGATATCCGAAGCTCAGCACCCCGGAAGCGAATCTATGCAGATTCCATGACCGGCGCTCAGTCACAGCACCCGCACACATCCCTCGGCTTCTGGGCTATCGTATATTCCTGCGCGTAATTTCCGCAATGCAGCACGGGAACCAGCGGATTCTCCTGAGCAAGCGTCCGCTTCACGTCAATCACCCTCTGGTTGGCGCTGCCCTTCCACAAAAGCTTCACGTCCTTCTCCGCCTCATGGAACTCCCCGTCCACCACCACGTCTATATATTTCATGGCAGGATAATGCAGAATATCCTCCCACCTATCCCCGGTGTAGAGCCAGATGGTCTTATCCGGATACCGCTCCCTGATTTCAGCCATCAGGCATCTCACGTCCATCCTGTTGGCAGGGTGCAGCGGATCTCCCCCGGAAAAGGTGATGCCTGAGATATAGTCTTTCTCCAACTGCTCAAAAATCTCCTGCCTGGCCGCCTCGTCGAAGAGCAGCCCTCCGTCCGGGTCCCAGGTAAGGGGATTCTGGCAGCCCCTGCAGCAATGGCTGCAGCCCGCCAGCCAGAGCACCACCCGAAGCCCGTCGCCATTGAGCATGTCATCAGTCGTTATATTGTGATACCTCATTGTTTCTTTCTCCCGCCTGTCTTAAATCTCATGCCGCGTACAGGGCCTTCCCTCCGGCGGACCTCCCGGACCTGCACGGCTCCATTCCTTGGATTCTCATGCCTGCCATGCCCGCGCTACCGGAAATTTTTCCTGTCTCACATGCTTTCCCTGTCTCACATGCTCTTCCGCTCCGCGATCTCCGCCATCTTGGCCTCGTTGAGCCTGGTGTCCCCGTGCACCCGGGAATAGGACAGATAGCCGTTCATGCGGTCTATCTTGGTCAGGTTCCGGCTGCCGCACTTGGGACAGACGTCCATCTCCAGCTCCTGGTGCCCGCAGTCGTCGCAGTAGGCCAGAGACAGGTTCACGCCCTCATAGAAGCCCAGATCCATGGCCCGGCGAATCAGCGTCCTGATCGCTTCGATGTTATAATCTATGGGATATTTCACATACTGAATCTTCCCGCCGTTGCTCAGATCCCAGAACCGGTCCTCCAGATCCTGCTTCCTGATGGGGGTAATGTCCTCGGTCACATGGCAGTGGAAGCTGTTGCTCACATACTCCCTGTCGGAGACGCCCTCCACGATGCCGTATTTGTTGCGGAACTGCTTCACCTGTAGGCCGCACAGGTTCTCCGCCGGCGTGCCGTAGATGGCGTACAGGTTGCCGTCCGCCTCCTTGAATTCATTAATCCGCTTGTTGATATATTCCAGCACCTCGATGGCGAATTCCCCGTCCTCCACCAGAGACTTGCCGTTGTACAGTTCCTGGAGCTCATTCAGGGCCGTGATGCCGAAGCTGGCGGTGGCGGATTTCAGCAGCGGCTTGATCTTGTCCGAGAGCTTCAAATGACCGCCCAGGAAGCCGCCCTCGCAGTAGGCCAGCGGGTTGGTGGAGGCCCGCATCTCCCCCAGATAGGCATAGGTGCGGATGTGGAGCTGTCGGATCAGGTTCAGATAATAGTCCAGCACCTCATAGAAATCCCGGCTCTCCTTCCGGGACTTGGCCAGAATCATGGGCAGGTGCAGGGACACGGCCCCGATATTGAACCGCCCTACGAATACGGGCTTGTCCCCATCATCCGCCGGATGCATGCCGCCCCTCTCGTACCAGGGGGATAAGAACGCCCGGCATCCCATGGGAGACACGATACGTCCGTACTGCTTGTACATGCTGGCCACATAGCCCTTCCCCGTCAGGCTCAGCCAGTCGGGATACATGGTCTTGGCGGAGCACTGCACCCCTGCCTCGAACACATCCTCCAGAGGCTTTCCCGGGCCGTGGAGGTTCTCGTCATAGAGGAATACGATTTTCGGGAACAGCACCGGCTTCTTATGCTCCTTCTTGCCCTGGCCGCCCCGGCGCACCTCCAGCATGGTCAGGGTGGCAAGCTTGGCGAACCGCCCGGTGCCGGTGCCTGCCGTCACGGTGATGAAAGGATAATCTCCTCTGCTGCTTCCCACTGTGTTGAACTTGTACTCCCAGCCCTGGAAGCCCTGCTCGAACTCTCTGACCACATCCTCGTAGGCCTCCTTCTCGGCCTTTCCCGCTTCTATCCCAAGGCGCGTATATTTCTCAATGTAACGCCGATAAGACTTCTCCGCGTAAGGCTCCAGAATCAAATCCACGCTGGGCACCGTAAAGCCGCCGTACTGCTGGCTGGCGGCGCTGAGCACGATGTCCCCGATGACATCGAAAGCCACGTCCAGGGACTTGGGCTCATTGTACCACACATTGCCCATCTCGAAGCCGCCGCTCAGCACGTTCTGCACGTCAAACAGACAGCAGTTCATGGTGTCCCTCCTGGCGGACATGTCGTGGACATAGATATAGCCGTCCCTGCAGGCCTGGATTTCCTCCGTGGTCATGAAGAACTTCTGGTACAGCTCCTTGTTCAGCTGGTTGAACACAAGGCTGCGCTTGGTGGCCACCAGCGCGGAGTCCGTGTTGGCGTTCTCCTTGTCGCCGATGTACATGATGGACTGGCTTTTCTTATACACATCGTCCAGCATCCGCACAAAGTCCTGCTTGTAGTTGCGGTAGTCCCGAT